>OLSD01001463.1_pt1 | contig 19488 bp, 22 predicted proteins | sample 1672211 | NCBI WGS metagenome assembly OLSD01 (sample SAMEA3136659, study PRJEB25190) | human gut metagenome | reverse complement strand
CTCTTTTAAGTTGGATGAGATTTTGTATGATAGAGCTAATAGCATATTGATAGAGTAAATATATTGAAAACAATAGGGATGTAGTTAGTAGCTGCATCCCTTTTATTTTGCAATCAAAAGGGAGTTGGAATAATGAAGTGGACTAAGCACGCAGGTCTAGTTAGTTGTAATGCTGAAGCTAGACTGATCAATAAATTAAACAGAGAGCTTTCAAGTGCTAAGCAACATAAGAAACACAAGGCGAAGGAGTTTAAGAATAAGCATGGAACTTATTACAAAAGAACAACGTAAAGAGTTTTATCATTCAGTTGAGTGGCAAAGGTTAAGAGAGCAAGCGTTACTGCGTGATCACTATGAATGCCAATGGTGCAAAGCTAATGGCAAGGTAAGCGAAGGAGTGCTTGAGGTCGACCACATCAAAGACATTGAGCACTATCCAGAATCTGCAACTGACTTAGCTAACCTACGAACGCTTTGCAAAGATTGTCACAATAAACGACACAATCGAATGAATTATTCGAGTAGGAAAAAACATCGAAAACCACCAAAATGGAATGATGAAAGATGGGATTAACACCCCCCCGGGTCAAAAAAATTGGTCAAATCCGACTGTCGGGAGACCGGTGGGGTGGGGTCAACTTTCACAGATTATCCAAAAAATTCACGCGAGGGGGGGTGGGGGTATGACTGATGTAGAAGATGTAAGAAAATACTTGCTTGAAAAGGTTGATACAGATGATCCGGTCGCTATTGAAAAGGTTGATCGATACTGCTCTTTGATGTCTATGTATTACACATTAGATGCTGTTGTTGGTGATAACGTGATCACGATCGTAAAAAATGGCAAACAGGAGTTCACTAAAACAAATCCAGCGATTACAGAAATGGCAAAGATCAATACACAAATGATCAACTTATCTAAGGACATGGGCTTATCTGCGCCACCGCCCGGAGCACAAGCAATTGATAGCAAAATGTATAAAAGTAGTGATCTAGTATGATACACAACAAGTACGTTGATGAATATATTTCACTATTTAAAAGTGGCCGAATAAAGCTCAATCAGGATCGCATTAAGTTGCTTGAACTGATCCAGCATGATGTTTTAACTCAAGATGTTTATTTTGACGAAGATAGACTGGAAAACTGCATTAAATTCATTGAAAAATGGTACTTCAAACTAAGACCATTTCAAAAATTCATCATAGCGTTTGTTTTTTTGCGGCGTAGTGATGGGCTTTTATTTTATAAAGAATTTTTGCTTTTGATGGGCCGTGGTGCTGGGAAAAACGGGCTTATTTCTGGGATCGCTAACTTTCTTATTTCCGAGCTAAATGGGATAAAAGACTATAACGTTTCTGTTGTTGCTAACTCTGAAGATCAAGCAATGACTTCGGTATCTGAAGTTAAGAGTACGGTTGATAACAATACAGTACTATCAAAAGCTTTCAAAGCAACTCAGACGCAAATCGTTTCTAGAGATACTGGATCAGCGTTCAAATATCGAACTTCTAATGGCAATACTAAAGACGGTTTACGTGATGGTTGTGTGATCTTTGATGAAATTCATCAATACGCAGATGATACTAACGTTAGAGTACACGTTTCTGGTTTAGGTAAGAAAAAGGATGGTCGACAATTTAAGATCGGATCGCAAGGCTATGTGCGTGAAGGTTACTTAGATAAGCAACTCGAGATCGCGCAACGTGTGCTTGATCGTGAAGCCCCGCCAGACTTACTATTTCCGTTTTTGTGCCGGCTCGATTCCAGGGATGAAGTCACTGATGAAAGCAATTGGGAGAAAGCTAATCCAATGCTATCAAAACCGATTGAAGGCTATGCTAAAACATTGCTAGCTGAGATCCGAACACAGTATCGCAAGTTGCTCTATGAACCGTCTGGAACTGACGAATTTATGACTAAGCGAATGGATCTCCCGGCTGAAAACTTAGAGCGATCTGTTGCACCTTATGACGAGATCAAAAAGACCAATCGCCCTATCGATTACAGTTTTTTGGAAGGTCGTGAATGCGTTGGATCAGTTGACTTTGCATCGATTCGAGATTTTACAGCTTGCGGGTTGTTATTCAGAAAAGAAAAAGATTACTACTACTTGCATCATAGCTTTACTCGCAAGGAGTTTGTGCAAAAAATGTATGGTTACGGTCGAGAGCAAGATAAATATGCCAAAAAGATCGTCGCACCGATCGCTGAATGGGAAGAGCGTGGCTTAGTTGATGTTTTGAATGCGGGAACGATCCAGCCAGACATTGTTGTTAGCTGGTTTATTGAGCAACGTAAAAAATACAATATCAAGAAAGTCGTGATGGATAACTTTCGAGCTGAATTATTACGCGAAGTGTTTGAAAATGCTGGTTTTGAGGTCGAAGTGATCAGAAATCCGCGAGCGATATCGGCCTTACTTGCTCCTAGAATAGAAGATGGCTTTGCTAATGAGCGTTTTATTTGGGGGGATGATCCGATGATGCGATGGTATACAAATAACGTCGAGGTCAAAATCGACAAGACTGGGAACAAATCGTACGAAAAGAAAGAACAGCACCGTCGAAAAACTGACGGGTTCATGAGCTTTCTATATTCGATGTATCGAGCTGATGAGATCTCAACTATTGATATGAAAGAAGAAATAGACTTCTTGTCTACTCTAGATTTTTAAGTGAAAGGAGGGGATGCTTGTGGGTCTATTCGGAAGAAAAACAGATCCGACGTATATTTTAGGGACTGATTTTGATTTTCAGGATGCAAGTGCGCGGGCTTATTTAAAGCGAGTCGCACTCGATGCTGGTGTTAACTTTATTGCTCGACGCTTTGCACAAGCAAAATTTAAGCGCAAGGTAAAAGGAAAGATCAAAACTGATCATGATGATGCGCTCAGGCGTCTTAATTTGCGTCCAAACAAAAACGAGACAGCCACTCAGTTTTGGGAGCACGTAATGCATGAACTGATCTATGAAGGTGAATGCCTGATCGTGGTCAATGATGATAAAGAGCTGCTAGTTGCTGATTCGTTTGTACACACTAGATTTGCAAACTACGATGATACTTTTAAAGGTGTATGCGTTAGAAATTACATGTTTGAGCGCACCTTCAACATGTCTAATGTAATCTATCTAAATTACCAAAATACACGTCTAGAGAGTTATACTAACAGCTTATTTGCCGATTATGGTCGCATGCTGGGGCGAATGGTCGATATTCAAATGCGTAATAATCAAATCCGTGGGACATTAAAAGCTAATTTGACGCAAGGAACGCAAATGGAAAAGCAAGAACAACTTAAAAATTTCTTGGGTAAGATCTTTGAGTCCTTTAAGCAAAAAGATGTTGCGATCGTTCCACTTACTAACGGCTTTGAATACACCGAAATTGGTGGAACAAAATCAAACACACAACAGCAATTTGACCAAATTAAGCTACTGAGAAAAGATGCAATTGCAACTGTTGCGGATATTTTGGGGATCCCGGAAAATTTACTTATCGACACACAGGCGGATAGTTCACAGGCTGAAGACGCATTTAACAATGGGACTTTGGCTTTTTTCTATCAGCTTGTTTTAGATGAGATCAATTCAAAACTTTCAACGTCTGATGATGACGTTTTTATCATCGTTGGAAAGAATGAACGAGATCTGTTTGATTTAGCTGAGCCAATCGATAAATTGGTATCTAGTGGTGTCATGACTAGAAATGAAATTAGAGAGCTCTTAGGACTCGAGAAGGCATCTGACAGCGACTTAGATCAGTTCTATATTACAAAGAACTATGAAAAGTCATCGAAAGGAGGTGAAGACGATGACGAAAGTGATTAATGCGAACGGAACTGTCATTTCTAACGAAGAAGAATGGTTTTACCAGTTTTTAGATATGCCATACATTTCGCCAAAACTATTTGACGATGCGATGGCAGATGGTGATGACCTAATTATCAATGTCAACTCTGGTGGTGGGGATGTTTTTGCTGGCAATGAGATCTATACGAAACTTTGCATGTATAGTGGTAAAGTGACGATCAACGTTGTTAGTTTAGCTGCGTCCGCTGCATCGTTGATCGCGATGGCAGGTGATGAGATCAATATTAGTCCCGTGGCCCAGATCATGATCCACAATGTATGGTCGATGCAATCTGGAGATTTCCATGATATGGACAAAGCCTCCGAAATCCTGCAAAAAGCTAACGATTCTTTGGCCAATGCTTATGCCAAGAAGACGGGCAAGAGCAAAGACGAGGTCTTGAATATGATGGATTCGGAAACATGGTTAACTGCAGATGAGGCAGTTCAAAACAACTTTGCTGATGCAGTTATTGGTGAAAGTGAAGAAGTTCCTAAACTAGTAGCTTCAAACGCACCAGTTTTTCCTAAAAAAGTCATTCAAAAAGTCGCGCAATTGCAAGCAGAGAATAAAAGACTCAAAGCTGGCAATTTACAAACGATCACAGTAAAACTTGATAATGATATCAGTGAGTTCATTGAAGAAAAAATCAGAAATTTAACAAACATGAATAAATCAGAGAAGTCTAAATCAGGGTTAGGTTTCTCTGATTTTGTATATTAGGAGGAATATGTAAATGAGCATTGATTTAAATAAATTTCCACAATTTCAAGCGAAAAAAGAAGCATTTGCGACGCTCGTAAAAAATAGTGCAGGACAAGAAGAGCAAGCACAAGCGTATTCAAATATGATGAATGCCTTGACTGAAGATCTCTCAGAGTACATCAATCAACAAGTGACTAGTCGAGTAGGCGAACTTTCAGCTGAAAAGCAACCAACTATGAGTAAAGAAGAAGCAAAATTCTTTAATGACTTGGCTACGGGTGACTTGTCACATAGCGAAAGCCACGAAGTAACCTTCCCAGAAACAGTTGTAGATAAGATCTTTGAAGATATGGTCCAAAACCACCCATTCTTGCAGTTGATCAAGCTTAACAACACTGGCCTGCGTTTAAAATTCTTGAAATCTGACGCTAAAGGTGCAGCGGTTTGGGGAAAAATCACAGATAAGATCAAGGGTCAGTTAACTGGAACGTTCAGTGATGAAAGTGCAGAACAATCCAAATTGACGGCTTTTGTCGCTGTCCCAAATGACGTACTTGAATATGGTGCAAACTGGATCAAGACTTTCGTTATGACGCAAATTCAAGAAGCATTTGCTGTAGCTTTAGAGTCCGCCTTTCTAACTGGTGACGGTAAAGACAAGCCAATCGGATTAAATCGCCAAGTACAAAAAGATGTTGCTGTTGCTGGCGGTGTTTATCCAGAAAAAGCATCGTCTGGTACATTAACATTTAAAGATGCAAAAACTGGCGTAAAGGAATTAAAAGATATCGTCAAGGCATTATCTGTAAAGGAAAATGGTAAATCATATGTAGCGCGTGGGAAAGTCGTGTTAGCGGTCCAACCGGGAGCTTCGTTAGATATTGAAGCAGCCGCAACAATGCAAAACGTCAATGGCCAATGGGTATATGCGTTACCTTTTGGCGTAAAGACTGTTGAATCTGAATATGTTCCTGATGGCAAAGTAATCGCTTTCGTGCCAGATCGTTATGATGCTTTTGTAGCTGGTGGAGTGGTTATCAAAGAGTTTGATCAAACTCTTGCGCTTGAAGATGGTCATTTATATACCGCTAAGCGTTTCGCTTATGGTAAGGCAAGTGATGATAATGTTGCTAAAGTTTATGATTTGGCAATTGATGATTCTGCCAATGAGACTGCTGGAAAGGGAGATAAGTAGGTGGTGAACGTACATGTCAGCAACACTTGAAGATGTCAAGGCGCATTTACACATCTTCCACACGGTTGAAGATGTGTATTTAAAGTCATTGCTTGAACAGTCAGAATTAGCGATCACACGTATGACAGGTCTTGAGTTTGGACCAGAATATGATGAACTCGTATTAAATCGAGTGAGGTTTGCGTATAACGATAAGCTAGATGAATTTGAAACACAATATCAGTCTGTTTTGCTCGGTGCGTCAACAAAGATGCTGAGGAGGGATGTAGATGAAGGCTAATGTAGGAGACTTAAAAGTTCCGATCACTTTTTTTGAAGAAAATGATGCAGATACTCCTGAACCTAACGCTGTAGGAAAAAAAGAAGCCTTTTCTGCTTTATGCTTCCCATACGCTCCAAGTGTCAAAGATCATCAAGTTTTAAATGCTAATGGGATCAAGCAAGGCGTTACGATCGTGATGCCAGACACACGTGGGCAATTTATTCCAACGATCGCAATGACCGCAGTGATCTCAGATTATCGCTATCTCGGGGTCGAATGGAACGTTATTGAAGTTCGTCCAGATTTTGAAAATAACAGTTTTGTGACTGTAGTTTTGGGGGCGATGCAATGAGCGTTAAGATCATTGGAGTTGAAGAAGTTTTGGCAAAGCTTGAGCAAAAGTTTAGCCAGTCTAAGATGACACAAGTAGAAAAAAGAGCCTTGAGTATCGCCGGGCGAGTGATCGCAGTTCGCTTACGGTCTGCGGTGAGCTCGTATCGTGACACCGGGGCAACAGTTCGTGAAATTAAGGTAAGCACGCCTAGACGCAAAGACGGCAAGATCCAATTAAAAATTGGCTGGGCTGGGGATGGAACTAAACAGCGGTGGCGCTTAGTTCATTTAAATGAGTTTGGATATACGCGAAATGGGCGAACATACTCGCCCCGGGGGCTTGGTGTGATCAAAAAATCGTATGATTCATCTAAGCATGTAGCTAAGCAAATGGAGATCCATGAACTGAGAAAGGCGTTGATCAAATGAAAGATGCAATGTCTGAGATCTACCAAGTTTTTCTAAAAAGTTCAGAAATCGAGCAAGCCACGCTAAAGGGTAAAAAGCATAGTATTTACTACTATGAAATGCCAGATGGTGAATTACCAAATAACTTGATTATTATCCGCCCTTATTCCCCGCCAGAGCCCACTTACCGTGGATCAGATAGATATTTAGCTCAACGATTGACATTTCAAATTGATGTGCAATCAGTTGATCGCATGACTTGCAAAAAGTTGCAAGTTGCGATCGAGCAAAGTCTATCGGAGTTGGGATATAGACGCTTACCAAATCAAGAATTAGATGAGTATTTCAAAGACACAAGACGCTATGTTGACGCACGGCGTTATCAAAAAATAACAAGAATTTATGAGACAGATTACTAGGAGGGACTAATTTATGTTCGTAGGTTTTAAACGATTAAAAATTCAACCATTTAAGACAAATGCTGATGGCTCAGTTGTGCCAGATGGCAGATTGATCACTATTGAAGGTAATCCTAACAAAGGGGCAACCGTTCAAGCAGAAATTTCTGGGATGTCCAAAGATACTAAGGTGATCTCAGGATCTAACATCGCTTATTACATTTCACGCAAAGGTGTGAAAGAGCCAAAAGTTGAGTTTGAAATGTTAGATATTCAACAAGAAGACGAAACACGTATTTTAGGTCGTGAGGAGACCGAAAATGGCGTTCAATTGACCGGGCAAAATACAGAAGCACCTTACTGCGGAATTGTGATGGAGTCGAACGATGGGCAAGGTAATACTGCTGTTGTAGGTATGTTTTATGGCGTGTTTAGTCATGACAGCGACACCCTCAAAACTGAAGAAGTCGGGGAAGACTTTACGCCAGAAAATGAAAAGTATACGTTCACTGCTTCAGCTAATCCAGATAACGATGCAACATTTGGTGGCCAATACATGGCTAAATACGCAGGCACTAATCAAGCTGCTATTGATGAGATCACTAAGCGAGTATTGCGGACAGAAGCAACAACAGCACAGACAGTTAGTGATTAAAATTTGAAATTCAAGGGTCGGTGATCGTACCGGCCCATTTTTATGGAGGTAATACAATGATCAAAATCAAATTGCGTGGAAAAGATGGCAAGGAAAAGACGTATACACAGAACTGGGTACCAGTCCGAAAAATGCTTGAAGCTTTTGAGCTGACAGATGAAAATTATCCCGACTTAAAGGAATTTCTGCTTAAAAGTGCGGAGTATATTGCCGATGTTATGGGCCACGGTCTGACAACAGATGATATTTTAGACGGTGTATCTACATGGGAATGGCCAACATTCCTAGATGAGTTCTATGCTCAATTGAACGGTGGTATTGACCCGGAAATCCAACCGGAGAAAGAATAACTCCGGAAGAAGCAAAAAATAGAATGTGGGCCTTTATCAAAGCTGTGGTAGAGATACGAAACTTTAGTATCAATGATGTATTAGACACTGACTATCAAGCATTGCTTAGAGTGGTAACTGGTCCACCAGCTAAACAAAAGAAAGAAGTGCACACACTGTTTGATTTTATTGAGAAAGGAGGGACAGATTGATGGCAGATGAAGTTTTAGGCAGAATAGCGATCGAGATGGATCTGAAAGATAGCAAGTTCCGGACAAACTTGCAGGGGACTAATAAAGCTGTCCGAAATGCGATGTCTGAGATGAAGGCAAATATGGCGGTAGTGTCACAAGCTGGTAGCAAGTATGACATTTTGGCAACTAAGCAACGTGGACTGAATCGGGTCATTGAAGCGCAAAAGAACCAACTTCAAGCGTTAAAAAATCAGTACGAAGGATCCATCACTAAAAGCGGTGAATGGACTAACGCAACAGCCAACTATGCTAAAAAGTACAACGATGCAAGTGCAAAAGTTGCACAGCTAAATAAGCAGTTAGTGGCAAATGCTCAGCAAATGGAGATCGTCAGAACTAAGACGATGGGGCTCACTGGAAAACTTAACTCTTTTGGTGAAGGTGCTGTTAAAGCTGGGGAGCGTTTGACTGGTATCGGTAAAACAATGACTGGGCGAGTGACAACTCCTATTGTTGCTGGATTTACTTATGCTGCTAAGTCTGCTATTGATTTCAACTCTCAAATTCAAGCAATGGGCCCGCTTTTAACGAATGGTGGCACTGTCACAGCTAAATATAAAGCTCAGTTAGAGCAATTGTCAGCTTCTAGTATGAAGTGGTCTAAACAATACGGTGTTTCTACTACAAATATTAATGAAGGCATGTCTGAAATGATCAAACGGGGCTATACAGCGCAACAGACGCTCGGTGCTATGCCTAGTGTATTGAATGCTGCTAAAGCTTCCGGAGATGACTTCAATACAGTTATGAGCGTATCAACTGCAACCCTAGAACAATTTGGGCTTAAAGTTGATTCAACTTCAGGGATGCTAAAGAACACGCAACGTGTTACTGACACATTGACCTACGTATCAAATGCGACTGCTGCTGGTTTTCAAGATCTCGGTGAAGCTATGACATACGTTGGACCAACTGCTCACTCTGCAAATATTAGCTTAGAGCAAACAGCGGCGGCTTTGGGTATTATGTCTAATCGTGGTATCGAAGGTAGTGTTGCAGGTACTGCATTACGTGGCGCTTTGACTCGACTAATGAAACCATCTAAACAAAATGCTGCAGCGTTTAAAGAGATGGGGATCAATGTTGAAGATTTCAAAAAAGGCACGCTTACATTGCCTGGAATCATTGATAAAATCAAAAAGAATACGGCAGGATGGACTGATGAACAACGTGCTTCGGCAATTGCAACTGCTTTTGGTACAGAAGCACAGGCAGGTATGAACGCTTTAATCGCTGCTGGCGGTGACGAATTACGTGAATATACTGAAGGAGCTAAAAAAGCTTCGGGAACAACCAAAAAAATTGCGGATCAGCTGAACAATACTGAAAAAGCTAAACTTGAACGTTTTAAGCAATCAGTTCATGTGCTAGCAATCGAGATCGGTCAAAAACTTTTACCAGCTCTAACGCCTGTCATTGAAAAAGCAAGTGACTGGATCGATGCCTTTAGCAAGATGGACTCATCTACGCAACAAATGATCGTTAAGGCTGGACTTTTTGCAGCTGCAATTGGTCCAATGAGCATGTTGATCGGTGGTATTTTGAAACCCTTGGGGATGCTTGCTCAAGGAACTGTCAAGACTATAGGGTTTTTCCGAGCTTGGAAAGCAGGGGCTAGTGTATTGCAATCTGTTTCAGCTTCAACTGGGATCGCAACATCAGCATTTCAAGTTGGTAGTGGTGCAGTGGGAAAATTTGGCGCTAAAGCAGCTGCAAGTAAAGCTAGCTTGGCATTGCTTAGTGAGAGTGCTGGTAGCGCCGGAATGGCTATCAATTTGCTGAATCCGTATGTCTTAGGGACTGTTGCTGCGGTCGGCTTAGGTGTTGCAGCATGGCAACTTTGGGGTAAAGAAGCGTATCGATCAGCGGATTCTACTAATCGCTGGGGAACTGGTGTGAGTGAAACAGCTGATAAAGCTTTATCAAGTATGAAAAATACTACCCAAGGGATCAATGACGCATTAAATAATATGAGTGATGCTACAAAGACATCGACTAAAGAAATGTCAAAAGCGTTTGATGATGAGTTATCCGCAATTTCTAAAACTGTTGATACGAGAACTAAAGAAATCAACGATGGTCTAAAAGGTCTAGATAAAAATGTTAAAGATGCAGTTCAGAAAGAAGCAAAGAAAGAAAAGAAATCGCTACAAGAATCTTTGCAAAGTGTTAAAGATCACTATAATCAAGCTCAGACGATTTTAAAAAATCATAATGGTAAGGTCTCAGACCTTTCAAACGAAGAGCGTGCAATGTTGCGCAATAATCAGCAAGCGATGCAAGAGGAAGAGCTTAAAATTTTGAACATTACAGGTTCAAAGAAAAAGACGATCATGGCAGCACTAAATAACGATGTAACAAAGATGACGTCAGCTCAAAGAAAAAATGCAGAAGCAGAGCTAGCAGACTATCAACGCAAAGAAGTAGCCCACTTTACCGAGCAAAAGAAAAAATTGGCTAAAGCTTATGGCGAGAACTCTAAAGAGTATAAAGCTGGTGTGAAAGAACTAGAAAGTTCACTTAGTGAATCAAGTTCAAAGACTGCAGCTGCGTATATTCGTGTCGCTAAAGCGAACGGAGAATCTACTGAAACTATTAAGCAAAACATGCTACAAGTCGGTCTGTCCTACAAAAATGGAATGGCAGAACTTGAAAAACAAAGCAAGAAACTCAGTAAGTCAACAGGAATCATAGTTGATACAACTGGTGAAATGTCGAAAAAAGTTAAAAATGCTGGTGATGCTTGGAACAAGTTAGTATTCGATCCAAAAACAGGTAAAGTTAAAACTAATGCCCAAGAAGAAGTTACGAAAGCTGTTAAGTCTAAAAAACAATGGGACAACATTCGTTTGCTTGTCAAAGAAGGTAAACTAAATACTAATGCACGCGAAATGGTCGCTAATGCTATCTTTGCTAATGATAAATGGGATACTTTGACTTGGAAAGAGCAAAAAGCTTTGATTAAGTCAAAAGGTGGTAAAGAGCTTGTAAAAATGCTTGAAGATGGCGGAGAGTGGAATGATCTATCACTTGAAACCAAAAATGCGATCGTAAACGCAAAAGGTAAAAAAGAGATCGTTGATGCATTGTTTTCAATAGGTCAATGGAATTCTCTTACACCAAAGCAACAAGAGCTTCTAGTCCATGATAAAACAACGTCAAAAGTCATCTCTATTTTAAAAGAGTTGGGTCAATGGGATAATTTAGATCCTAAAACGCAAAATTTAATTGTGAATGGCGATCAGACGACAATGCGAAACATGCTAATGGAATTGGATCGTTGGAATAGTCTATCTTTGAAAGAACAAAAAGCGCTTATTGAAGATAAGGCTACAGCAAAATTTTTTGAATTATTTAGAAATACGGACCAATGGAATGGATTAGATCTTCAAACAAAGGAAGCTATTTTGAATTCTAAAGGGACTAATGAACTCATTCAAACACTTCAACAAGCTGGGATTTGGAACTCATTAAGTCTGAAAGAATTACAGGCAATTTTTGGTGTGAAAGGGAAAGCAGACTTGAATGATGCGCTTTTTGAGGCTGGGAAATGGGATGAACTACAATTAAAAGATAAAGTAGCATCGATTGTTTCAAAAGGTGGGCAAGAACTATTCCAACTTTATAATGATACGAATCGTTGGAACTCTCTGAGTGTTGAAGCTAAGCATGCAATCATTAACGCTAAAGGTAATGGCGAATTGCAACAAGCTATCACTGATTATAATTTGTGGCAAGGGATGCCAGCAGAAGCTCTGAAAAATATTGTCGCACAAGATAATGCAAGTGGAAATATTGAATTAGCTAAGCAAGCGCTAAATAACTGGCAACAAGCAAATCCTGGACAAAAGAAAGTGCTCGAAAGTATGGATCTTGCTTCTGGTCCTATTCAAGCGGCGACGGGAGCTGTAAACCGCTATAAAGAAACTCCGACAGGTCCTACCAAAATCGCATCAGGTCAAGATTTGACCTCTGGACCACTGTCAAGGGCTAAGGGAAGCGTTGATAATTATCGTAATACGTCCACCGGTCCTGCTAAACAAGGTATTGCGGTTGATATGGCTAGTGGTGCTATGGGTAGTGCTTCAAGGTCTATTACAGGGTTTAGAAATACCTCTCCCGGCAGTGCTAAGCATGCAAAGGCCATTGATAATGCATCTGGTCCAGCTAATAGTGCATCTCGGGCAGTTGATAACTTTAGTTCTAAGCGTGATCATAAAGTAACTTTGACATCAGTTTTTAAAACAATTGTTGAAAAAATAACAAAGAATGCTAAGGGTACTAACTATCATCCCGGTGGGTTAATGATGGTCAATGATCAGCCGGGGCCTGTCTTCCGGGAAATGGTTCAATTTCCAAGCGGTGAAACGTTTATACCACAAGGGCGCAATGTTATGTTTGATGCTCCGCGTGGTTCTAAGGTTCTAACTGCTTCTAAGACAGCACGGCGGTTCCCGGGGCTTAAACAATATGCCCAAGGTACTGAGCTAGAGCCTAAACTAATGAGCAATATGCGCTATTTGAACGCTAGGGATCTTGTTGTTGGTTCTAGTTCAGGTGGTGTAGTAGTTAATAACGATCAAGCTGATTTGAGCAAGTTAGAAGCTAAGTTTGATACTATGATCAAATTGATGCAAGCGTTAGTTGAAAAACCAACAGATATATTAATGGATACACAAAAAGTGGGTAGGATGGTGTCGCCAGAGATAGCAAAACAGCAAGTAACTGGCATTAATTTGGAAAGTCGAGGTGTTTGGAGTGGAAGTTAGAAGTATTGATTTTGATGGTGTTAATTCATGGACTGATTTTAAGTTGATGATTGAAAGCGCCGAGATTGGATATCCTAAAAAAAATAAAGCGACCATTCAAATACCAAACTCAAATATCAAATATGACTATGCTGATGTTTTTGGCGACTTATATGAAGAAAGGACGTTAGAATATAACTTTTATATTGTCCGACCTAATGCATTGAGTGTTGAAGAACTTGAGTATAGAAAGTCCCAAATAGCTAACTGGCTACAGCCGGGTATACGACATAAGCTATCTGACACAGCAATACCGTACTACTACTTTATTGCTGAAGTGCAAGGCGACTACGATTATACCGAAGAAAATGGGTATAGTATTTTTAAAGTTAAATTTACTTGTTATCCATACAAAATACACGCTATTGATGAGGGTACTGATTTGTGGGATCCTTTTGAATTCGATAACGATGTAGCTCAAGAACTTAAATTTAATATAGATGGCGGTATAACAACTCATATCTATAATACAGGTCTAACTATTGTTAAACCACGAATAACAGTGTCTGGGACAGCTACAATAAGTCTGAACGGTATTGATGAAACGTTTACGCAAGGTAGCTATACAGATACCAAAATAGCGTTTGCTAAAGGCGATAATATTGTAGTTATAACTGGCAGAGGTCGCATTCAATTTAGTTTTTCGAAGGAAGTGTTATAGTTTTGTTCATTGTTGAAATTAGAAATAAAGCAGATACATTGCTAATTCATGATGATAGAGCACCTAAAACTGCACTTAGGCTAGGTAGCGAAAGCAAAATAGCTTCTAGCGTTGGGGCGGCCGCTTCCTTTACTTTTACTATCTATCCGGATAATCCGGGTTACACTAAGCTTTATGAATGGACGACGTATATTGATGTATTGAGCACCAGAAAAAGTAAGTACTATTTCAGAGGTAGAGTTATTTCAATACAAACGCACGCAACAAGTGAAGGAGCATTTTATAAAGAGGTAACTTGTGAATCTCAATTAGCTTATTTGAATGATAGTGTTGTTACTTGGGAAAAAATTCAAATGAAGCCCGCTGACTTCTTTAGAAAGCTTATTGATGTGCACAACGCACAAGTTGATAAAGATAGGCAGTTTAAGGTGGGTCGTATTAATGTTACCAATACTACCGATAACGTGTATTGCTACATCGAAGATGGTCTGAAAACACTGGCTGAGATCCAAGCCGACCTACTTAGCAAAGACGGTCTAGGTGGTGAGCTTAGTGTACGAAATGAAAATGGAGAGCAATATATAGATTGGTTACGCGATGAAAAATTAAGAGCGGACCAAGAAATAAAAATCGCTAAAAATCTGATATCTATTCAAGCTAAGCCAAACTTAAATGAATTAGTCACAGTCCTATATCCATTTGGAGCTACTGAAGAAAAGACTGTAAGTGATGATAAAGTCAAAGACGTATCAACACCACGAATAACGATAGAAAGCGTTAATGGTGGCAAGAAATACATCGAAGATCAGGAACTTATTAACACTTATGGGCGTATTTCTGGTAGCAAAACTTGGGATGATGTAAAAGTCCCGGCGAACCTATTAACTAAGGCCAGAGAGCATCTAGCAACATTTAAAAGAACTAAAGTTGGGTATGAGATTGAAGCTGTTGATTTAGAACCGTTAAATTTAGCCGTGAATGACTTCGAAGTTGGTAAGTATTATCATGTTGTTAATCATGTAGCGGGTATTGATGAGTGGTTGCGCCTGACTGGTGTTACTGTAAATATAAATAAGCCGTTACAGTCGGCTTTACAGATTGGAGACCAATCAAAAAGACTTGTTGATTACCAATTGAATAACGCTAATATGGCTAAATTTATTGGTAGAATAAGACAAGAGGATAGGGATGTTGCCAATTGGAACGATAAGTATGATACGTCACAGCAGCAAATAAGAGACTTACAGCAAGCTTTAAAAGAACTTGAAAATAAGTTCAATGGACAGATACCGCAACCACAGCCCACACATATCGGAAAGATCATTGATGTGTCCGAATGGCAAGGTGTGATCGACTGGAATAGCGTTGTCAGAGATGACGTAACATTGATTATCATTCGTATTCAAGATGGTTCATCTCACCAAGATCTTAAGTACATGGAAAATCTGCAGAAGTGTATTAATGCAGGTGGAAAGTATGCGGTATATGCGTATTTTCGTGGTACATCGACAGCAGACGCACAACAAGAAGCGAGAGATTTTTATCAAAGAGTTCAGCGGGTTGTTGCTAATAAGCAGCAGCCTGTTTTTTATGCGATCGACGTGGAAAGTGTGGAAATGGGTGGCAATGTGTCTCAGATGCGGGCTGGTATCGAAGCGTTTATGTCACAGCTTAATACTTTAGGCGTACCAGATCATAAAATCGTACTGTATATCGCAAATCATCTTTATAGTAGTTTCAACTTGAATACTGCAAGAGCTGGTGCAATCTGGATTCCAAGCTATGGCCAAAATGATGGATCTATCGTCAATAGCACGAAGCCTACACATCCTTATGATCTTTGGCAATATACAAGCAAAGGTCGTGTATCTGGGATCACTGGCAACGTTGATATGAACACAGAACCAAGTGATAAATTCAAAGCTTATCTTAACTGAAAGGAAGTGAGAAAGTGACATATCGAGATAACACACCAATCACGCAAGAAGATCTAAAAAAGCTTCAGCGTGATATTTCAGTTGGGGACGTTGAAAAGGTCGCTCAAACAGTAGCGACTTGGCTTAGAGAAAAAATGTACGGTAAAGACGTGCGTGAGACGTTAGCACAATGGGCGATCTATACTGCACGCATTGCACAGTATCTTATCAATGACGAGCAAGAATTTAAGCGAGTGATGAACGATCTAAAACTTGAGCTTATCAATCGACAAGAGCAAGTTGAAGGGCGACAAACAGACTTAGAGAACCAATTTTTGCAAGTGATCGCAAATGCAACAGTTGACAGTGAAGTTATTTTAGCTCGCAATTCTAATCGCTATGGTAGCTATATAACGCTAGACAATCGATTAGAACACATTGAGCAATTGCTTGCTTCATATGTTCCTGCAGGCTTTACGATCACGTTGAAGCACAATCAAAACCGTAATCCACGAGTCAATGTTTTGTATTACGAGTACGCGATCGGTACGGAAACCGGGGGCTTTGGAACTGGACCAAGTGGATCGTTTGGCGGTACTAATTTTACTAGCGTAGCACCACAGATCGAATATCAAGATCTAAATACTGTAGTGATCCATTTGCCAACGACATATGCAATGCGTGGGGTCGTTGAATATAAGTATGGTTACTGGTATTTGATCGACGGTTATAAAACACTGCGCTTTGATCTAGGTGAAGTCGATGATCAGCGAGCTTTGGCTGGAAATGGTCATCATCAGATCTCATCTGATTCAGTTGCACCACCGCAAACTGATCCACAACCAACCACAGTAACAGCACCACGTAATTTACGTGCAACACGGATCAATGACGAAACGGAAAAATTAGATTGGGAAAAATAAAGGAGGGTGATAGTTTATGGCTATCTCGTTAGAAGCGATCGTTACTGGTATGAATGGTGGCCCGGAAGCGATCCAACAAAATTTCAATAAGATCAAAGCTGAACTTGAACGTATGAATGGTAGTGTAGTAGAAATTCCAAAAGAACAGTTTACAACGCTCAATGGTTTTAGCGTTGACCGTAATGCTTGCAAGGGTCTCATCTTCAAATTCGATAGTTTTGCGATCATCTATTTTCAAAGTTATATCGGAAATGTCACACTCAAAGGATGGACGTTTGAAGAAGCTTTAGCTATTCCAAAGTCATATTTAGGCGGTTTTACGAAGTTTGCCTCTTTTGGAGTTGGCAGACGTATCTCTGACGATGCAAAACAATATGATGTTGATTTTAAACCAGATAAAGCAGCTGCAACCATCTACACCCGTGGTAGTGAATGGAATAATGGCGGAATGGATATTAAATTCGCAGGTATCTTATACAACTAGAGAGGATGTGGAAGTTAGATGTTGATTTATTATTTTGATGATACTAAGCGTTTCGCTTATACTGATGTGATCGCTGATGACGTACCAGTTCCGGTAAATGCAACAATTATGCCACCAGTAAATGCTGATGGTAGTGGTATGTATGCGCCGACATGGGACGGTACAAAATGGGTATCGATGACTGAAGCAGATTTTGAAAAAGAATTCGCACAGCCACAGCGCCCAGAAGGTGCAACAGGAGTAACAACATCTCAAAAGCAGGAAGCGCAATATATGCTTGAAATGACAAAGATGAAAGCAAATATTGCGGCAAATGCAAAAGCACTATCAGTGTTGGCTAAGCAATTAACTCAAGCAACATTGAAAACTAAGGAGGAACAATAATATGCTATTTGATTACGATACGGTAAGTCTTTATTTTAGATTGGGATTGTTCACCCAACAGGATGTAAAAGATTTTGTAACGGTAGGCTTTTTCGCACAAGCAGACTACGACAAGATGTTTCCTGCGGAAGGCTAGGTGATGACCAATGAAGTATTTCATCTACAAAGGTGAAGGCGCTACTGGTCAACTCCAAAAAGTTGCAGAAGTCACAGATACAACGACATACACCGCAACAAATTTAAAAGCTAAAACAACGTATCGCTTTGCTGTTTCTGCACATAATGGGCTACGTGAAAGTGAGAAGTCTAACATCGTCACCGTGGCAACGTCTGGTATTTCTGCGGTATCAGTTACATTGACGATCAACTCAACTTCGCTTGAAGTCGGTGGGATCGCTAAAGCTACAGTGACGATCAACCCAGCAAACCAAACTGATGGCACTGTTACTTATACGTCATCAAATACGCAAGTTGCAACGATCGATCAAAACGGGAATATTACCGCTAAAAAAACTGGTACGACAGATATTAAAGCTGCAATTGGTGGCGTTGAGTCTAGCTTAGTACGTATCACAGTATACGAAGCGTTAGTCAATGTCAGTGGCTTGCGTGGTTCAAATGTAACAGCTAATAGCGTGACTTTGAATTGGAGTTGATAGCAAATGCAGTATCGCATTTATAAAGATAACGTCAAGATCAAAGAAACAACATCAAGGCAAATTGAGATTACAGGCCTAAAGCCCAAAACGACATATACACTAGGTGTTTCAGCATACAACGGACTACGTGAAAGTACACGAGCTACGATCACGATGACTACACGTGGACTTGTGATGACAGTCGATAAATCTTTGCCGGTCAATTCAGAAGTAACGCTAGAGTATGTCGAATATCCTTTAGGATCAGTACCAATCGGAACCGAACCAGCTGGTATGTTTGGTGGGGGGAATCGCAAGAAACTCAAAGCTCGTGTTTTATCGTCAGCTAACGGATCTAGTACGTTGGAATTGCTACAAGCGATTGAAGACACAAAAACAAACTTGATCGTAGATGCTGATGATCCGAAAAAGTGGTTTAAGGTAAATGCCGTTTCTGGCGGTGTTTTCAATTTTACTGATGAATATGCTGAATTGACAGTAAGTGGCCTGACACAGGATCGTTGGATTGGTTTCTCGATGAATATCATCCCTAAAGTGATAAATGCGGGCGATGAATTCACTATCTCTGTGCCACTTTATATCAGTAGTAGCACACCGTACCAAGCTGGTGCTGTATGTATTAAAGAGCACGCATCTGGTAAAGTCGCGATCGCTCAAAATCTACCAGATGGCCCAAAAGATAAATGGTTCAATTTAGAACTTACTAAATCAGCTGGCGTCAAACTGACAGATACCTCACAATCGTTCTATCTTTTTCTTGGCCGTAATGGCTCAATAAAGGCAGGTAAGCCAACGATGTACTACACAAATGAAGCTCAAAGCAGTTTCAAAGATAATGCGCATTTAGCAAATATAGGTAATGGAAGCCTTGCAGCCTTTGATGGCTATAAGGCTGTTTATTTGAAATGATTTTTTGTGGTGGGTGGGTAGGAAAAGGGTGTTAAAAATGTTAAAAAATATTAGAAAGAACCGATTTTGGTTTCTAAAAGCGCTGGAGACATACTCTCTGGCGTTTTTCTTTATTGTCAAGAGGTCAACGGGGATTTTCGATTGGAATCATAGCCCGTTAGCTGTGCTTGATGATCCGCCATTCATTTTCGCGTTAGCCATCGTCGGAACGATTGCATTAGTTTTTGCGCTGTGGGATATCAAGTATTTGTACTACAAGCAGATCATGACGGGTACGTTAACATTTGTGTGGCTAGCATTTTTCTTGTCATTTTGTACGAATGACGCTTTGCGAGAAGTGTATTTAAGTTTCC
>OLSD01001461.1_pt1 | contig 19502 bp, 20 predicted proteins | sample 1672211 | NCBI WGS metagenome assembly OLSD01 (sample SAMEA3136659, study PRJEB25190) | human gut metagenome | reverse complement strand
TGCAATTTGCCGGGGCGTTTCATTTTTTATACACGGTCCACTGAATGAGCCGGACCGTGTTGTTGCCGACGTTTTCATAGCGATAGGGCTGGCTGCCCGGGAAGGACAGACAGTCCCGACTCTCCAGACGGTATGCTTCGCCGCCGGTGGTGACCTCCACCGTCCCGGACAGAGAGGTGACGTAGATCCAGGAGCCGGGGACCCGGTCCGGCCCGTCATAGCTGCCGCTGATGAACAGGTCCAGCTGGACGCTCTCGCTGCGGGACTCCGGATCAAAGGGAAACAGCCGGTAGGCGATGACCTTTCCGCCGCACAGCCGCTGCCCGGTCACGTCCACCGCACGGTGCAGCATGGTGGGCGGATCGTCGTGGCAGGCGATGAGCTGCTCCAGGGGGACGTGAAGCCCCTGGGCCATGCGGCCGAGCACCGACACGGTGGGGTTGGCCCCGCCGCGCTCGATCTGGCCCCACATGCTCTTGGATACCCCGGACAGCTCCGCCGCCCGATCAATGCTGAGCCGCTGCGCTTTTCGGATGCGGTGGATGTTCTCTGCCACTGCCTGCTGGATATCCATAGCCATTTCCTCCATTATCCTGAGTTTTTTCGGTATTATAGTATCGGAATCGACGGCGGCTGTCAAGAGAGGATCGGGAGAATTCAGAAAAAGGGCCGCCCCCACGGGCGGCCCTTTGGCGTATGCTGTGATGCGGTTATGGCAGATAGTTCAGGGGGTCCACGATGGTGCCGTTGCGGGTCATGCCGAAGTGGCAGTGCGGCCCGCTGCTGATGCCGGTGGAGCCCATGCGGGCGATCTGCTGCCCCTTGTACACATGCTGCCCCACAGATACTAGCAGGGAGCTGTTGTGGCCATAGGTGGTGACAAAACCGTTGCCGTGGTTGATCTTCACGCAGTAGCCCAGGCCGCCATACCATCCGGCCAGGGTCACGGTGCCTCCGTCGGCGGCATAAATGGCGGTGCCGTAGCTGTTGGCGATGTCCAGCGCCTCGTGATAGGTGGAGGCACCGGGCACGCTGGCACGACGGGGCCCGAAGAAGGAGGTGATCACGCCGTAGCAGGGCCAGCGGAAGCTGCCGGTGGGGAACCAGGTGGGCCGGGCCTTGGTGCCCCGGGCCCGAAGCTCTGCCACAGGCTGGCTCAGGGTCACGGAGGCCACATATTCCCGGGCGGTCTCCTCGCCGTTGATGAAGGTGACGTTGGCGGTAACGTCGGCCTTGCCGTATACGCCCTTGGACAGGACCTTGCTGTCGCCCTGGTACATATTGGGATCGTCCTTGTAATTCACGTCAAAGGGCAGGTCCCGGACATAGCTCTGCCGCTCCACGTCCACCACCGTCAGATAGGGCACGGCGTTGGAAATGGTCAGCTGGTCGCCGGCATGGAGCACGGCGATGTCATAGCCGGGATTCAGGTTCAGCAGCTCCTGATTGGTCATGCCATTCTGTTCGGCGATAGCGGACCACACATCGCCGGGCTTCACGGTGTATACCACGGCCCCGGCCTTGGTGGCGTTGAGCTTCTCGGCAATATAGCCCAGGTTGGAGATCAGAGAGCTGTCTACATAGCCCTCCTTCACCTCTACATCCTCCACGAAATAGCAGTCCACGGTGCTCTCGGTGATATAACCCACCTTCATCTGCTCCATCAGCTGCTCAATGGCTCCGGGGAAGGTGGTGGCAGCCACGGCCTCGCCGTCTACATACAGGGTATAGCCATAGGTGACGTCACCGATCTGGGCGGTAAGGCTCCCGGTAAGGTCCTCCCGGCTCTCTACCTCCCGGCGGGGGACCACATGGGACTGGGTAGACAGCAGGCTCCGGTCGATGGTGTAGCTCTCGTCTCCCAGGGTCTGGCGGGTGACGGTTTGCAGCTGCTCCACCGCCAGATTCACGGTGCGGCGGGAGCTGACGGTGCCCAGGTTGATGCCGTCGTAGCGGACGGTGGTGCCCACGGTGTACATCGACAGCAGCACGATCACCGCCGCAGCGCTGACGCAGGTGCCCAGGAAAATGGCCGGGTGCAGACGCATACGCTCCCACAGGGCGCGGATGCTGCCGCTGCGGCGGATGCTGTGCTTGCGGCGCACGGCAAATTGCTCCCGCAGGCCCGCGCCTATCCGGGGAAGGCTGCCCCAGGCAAACAGCAGCAGCTGAGCCAGGCGACTTTCGGACTCCGGAAATTCCCGGCGCTTTTTCTGCTGGGCCAGACCACGCAGCCGCTGCCGGGCGCTGCGCAGGGGCGCGATGATATGGCGCTTTACGGCGGTTTGAATATCCAGATCCAGCCAGTCCGGATTCTCCTGGGTGTACCAGACCCAGTCCTTCAGATTCTGCCGCCATAGCTGCCAGATATTCCGGCGCTCCTTCGGCGTTATGTTGACGTCGTGGACGTCTTTATGCATCAGGTCTTGTTTCATAATAAGGGAACCCCTAAAAAGTTACAAATTCGTTACAAAAATATATGATACATTCTTTTTTCCCGCCCGTCAAGGGATTTGGGAGGAATTAACATCTTTTTCATATTTGATTCCTGGAAATTTGCCGGTATTTGCCGGGGAAATGGCCATCCGGCGGATCGTTCACCCGGACAAAATTGGGGATTTACTTTTTGTATAAAGCACGGTATAATCTACTTACTGTATAGAAAAGAGATAGGTGAGAGAATGGCAACTGATTTTTCCCGCACCCTGAGCCTGCTGCGGCAGGAGAAGGGCGTGTCCCAGCGGAAGGCGGCGGCGGAGCTGGGCATCAGCCAGGCGCTGCTGAGCCACTATGAAAACGGCATCCGGGAGCCGGGCCTGGCCTTCGTGACCCGGGTGTGCGACTATTACCATGTGTCGGCGGACTATCTGCTGGGCCGGACCCTGAGCCGGGACGGGTCCATCATCGACGCCGGAGACGTGTACGACGCCTCCGGGGAGAAGGGCAGCCTCCGGGGCAGCATCATGGCTACCCTGCAAAAGAAGCTGGTGGTGAACACCGTCAGCGTCCTGTTCGACCAGCTGGGAAAGACCGGCAGCCGTCCGGCCATCACCGCCGCCGGAGACTATCTCAGCGGGGCGCTGTACGGCCTGCTGCGGCAGCTGTACCGCCGCTGCGGCGGCAACGAGGACTTCTTCGCCGTGGCCCCCGGGGACTATGACGCGGGCCTGGGCCAGGCGGATATGACCCTCAGCCGCGTGCGGTACCGTCAGGCCCTGGACCAGGCGGAGGACCTGCCCCAGATGACGCCGGATACCCTGACGGCAGCGTATCCCGGCCTGGGCCAGAGCGTGGCCCAGGTAATCCACAACACCGACGAGCGGTGCAAGACCCTGCAATAATCAAATAGGAGGGATCCCCCATGTCTGACGAGACCCGCGCCAACGCCACCGTGTTCGACTACCTCCGGTGGCGGGGCGACCTGACCCTTGCCCAGGACGGCTTCAACGAGGTGGACAGCCTGATCCTGTGCATCATTTCCTACATCAATCTGAAGAAGTTCCGGCAGCTGTGGAGCTTCGACCCCAAGGACGCCATGCCCATGGGGGATGTGTGCCGCCAGCTGACGGAGGAGGACGAGCAGCTGGGCCTGTCCACTCTGGACTATATCCCCCTGATGCGGGCGGCGGCGGAGACGGCCCGGTTCCGGGACGTGTCGCTGTTCGCCTTTGAAAGCCTCCACGACGAGGCCCAGCAGATGCAGTTTGCCGCCGTATCCTTCCTGCTGCCGGACGGCAGCGTATACGTCGCCTATCGCGGTACGGACATGACCATTGTGGGCTGGCAGGAGGACTTCAACATGAGCTTCCTGTCCGCCGTTCCCGCCCAGCTGAAGGCCACGGAGTACGCCGAGGCCGTGGCCCGGGCCTGCCCCCGGCGCCCCCTGCGCATCGGCGGACACTCCAAGGGAGGAAATCTGGCGGCCTGGGCGGCGGTCCACCTGGACGAAAAGCTCCAGCGCAAGCGGCTCATCGCCGCCTACAACAACGACGGCCCCGGCTTCAGCCGGGACCTGGTAAACGAGCCGTGCTACCAGGCAGTGGCAGACCGGCTGTTTACCTTCATTCCCGCCTCGTCCATTGTGGGCGTGCTGCTGGAGCATGCCGAGGACTACGAGGTGGTGGACAGCACCGCCCGGTCCATCATGCAGCACGAGCCCCTGTCCTGGTGCGTGGAGGGGCCCCACTTTGTCCACCTGGGCCAGCGCTCCCAGCTGGGCCAGCTGTCCGACGGGGTGCTGCGGGAGTGGATCGGCTCCATGACCCCCCAGGAGCGGGAGCAGTTCTCCCGGGCGTTTTTCGATATTCTCAGCCGGGGCGGCCGGACCAAGACCCTGGAGGAGCTGCGCAGCGGCGGACTGGCCGCCGGAGCGGCCCTGCTGCGGGAGTATGCCGGGGCCGACGAGGAGAAGAAAAAAATCATCACCGAGATCTTCCGCCGCCTGGCGGTGGACGTGAAGGACGAGCTGGTAAAGGCTGCCGGAGCCAGCGTTCGCCGGGCGGGAGAGAGCATCCTGGCCACCGGCCAGGCCATCGCCGACCTTCGAAAGTGAAATATTGCACCATATATCGATTTTGCTGCCGTGTTCCATATGACATGGCAGTAAAATTTTACCATTTTGAAAACTTTGTTACCAATCTGTAATTTTTTGTAGCTTTTTTGAAACCATTGTGGTATGATATCTCTTGTCCTTTGGAAAATCCCCTTATGGAAAGGAAGTCTTACCCTATGGTATCCCGACGTTTCGCCTGTCTGCTGCTGGCCGCATCCATGACGCTGTCCAGTATCTGGATCGTCAGCGCAGATCAGAGCCATCAGATACAGGACGCGGCTGCCGCCGCGGCCACCTATTCCGCCGCCGTCCAGGTGCTGGAGGGCGCGGGCCTGTCCCAGTCTGCCGAAGCCAATGCGGGCATCGCCATTGACATGGGCCTGCTGGACCGGGAGGAGACCCTGGACCTGTCCCAGCTGTCCGTCCAGGCGGTGCAGCTGCAGCAGGAGGAGAAAGCCCGTCAGGAGGAGGCCGCCCGTCAGGCCGCTCTGGACGCGGCGCACCGCACCGGCCGTCAGGCCGCCCGCCAGGCCCTGCTGGACGCCTATGACGGCGCCATGGCCGCCCGTCAGATAACGGTATACGCTGCACCCAGCGACAGCGCCGCCTCTCTGCGGACCCTGCGCCAGGGCAAGGTGGCCCGGCTCAACGACGTCACCGAGGACGGCAGCTGGTATCAGATCACCTTCAGCGGCACCACCGGCTATGTCCGGTCCGACGCGTGCCAGGTCGTGCAGTACAGCGATTATGCCGGCACCTCCGCCGTGAAGAGCGCCCGGGAGGACCTGGTGGACTATGCAAAGTCCTTCCTGGGCACCCGCTATGTGTGGGGCGGCGCGTCCCCCAGCGGATTTGACTGCTCCGGCTTCACCATGTACGTCTACGCCCACTTCGGCTATCGCATGTCCCACGGGGCCAGCGATCAGCTGTATGCCTTCACCCGGGTGTCCTCCGCCCAGCGCCTGCCCGGCGACCTGGTGTTCTTCTCCTATGGCGGCGGCGACATCTCCCATGTGGGCATTTATCTGGGCGGCGGCGCGTTCATCCACGCCACCTCCAACGGCGGGGTCAAGATCAGCTATTTCGATGGCTATTACAGCAGCACCTATGTGGGTGCGGTGCGGATCCTGGCCGACTGACAACGCTTTACTCTCTCATCCCCCCTTTGCTTCTCCGCGCAGCGGTCCCACGCTGCGCGGAGAACTATTTTTTCTGCCGGGTTTCACCGAATCCGTTTGCCGTATTTTCGCTTTTGTGCACGATTCAAAGACAAAAACACTTATTTTGGCGATGAAGGGTTGACCTTTCCGCATTTTCCCCCTATAATGAAGGAACTGACGATTTTTTTACATAAGGAGGCGATGCGGCGTGGCCGCCATCAACCGCAGCACCGATATGACCACCGGCTCCATCTGGAAGCGCATGGTCAGCTTTGCAGTGCCGGTCTTTTTGGGCAATCTCTGCCAGCAGCTGTACAACACGGTGGACAGTGTCATCGTGGGCAAATTTGTGGGCAAGCAGGCTCTGGCCGCTGTGGCCAGCAGCGGCAACCTCATTTTTATGATGACAGGCTTTTTTATGGGCCTGTTCATCGGCGCGGGCATCGTCATTGCCCAGTATTTCGGGGCCAAGAACTATGAAAAGGTCCGCGCCGCCGTCCATACGGACTTTGCCTTCGCCCTGTGCTGCGGCGTGCTGCTGACGCTTCTGGGTGTATTCTTCACCCCTACCATCCTCACCTGGATGCGCACACCGGCGGACGTGCTGGACACCTCCATCCTGTATTTCCGGCTGTACTTCCTGGGAAGCCTGGCCACCATCCTGTATAACGCAGGCATGGGCATTCTGCAGGCGGTGGGCGACAGCCGCAGCCCCCTGTACTATCTGGTTATCTCGTCGGCGGTCAACGTGGCCCTGGACCTGCTGTTTGTGGGGGCCATGGATATGGGCGTGGCAGGCGCCGCCGTAGCCACCGTGATCAGCCAGGTGGTCAGCGCCGTTCTGTGCATCATCAAGCTGACCCGGTCCGATGGGCCGTACCGGCTGGAGATCAAGCGCATCGGCTTTGATCTGCCTCTGCTGAAGAAAATCACTTCCCAGGGCATTCCCTCCGGCGTGCAGAACTCCATCATCGCCATCGCCAACGTGGTGGTGCAGTCCAACATCAACACCTTCGGCTCCGACGCCATGGCGGGCTGCGGCTCGTATTCCAAGGTGGAGGGCTTCGTGTTCCTGCCCATCACCGCCTTCGCCATGGCTCTGACCACCTTCATCGGCCAGAATCTGGGAGCGGGGCAGTTTGACCGGGCCAAGCAGGGCGCGCGGATCGGCATCCTGTGCTCCATGGCCATGGCGGAGCTCATCGGCGTGGCGCTGTTTTTCCTGGCTCCCTATGCCATGCGGCTGTTCAACGACGACCCGGCCGTGGTGGCCATCGGTGTGCGTCAGTCCCACATTGAGTCACTGTTCTTCTGCTTCCTGGCCTTTGCCCACGGCGTGTCCGCCGTGCTGCGGGGCGCGGGCCGGGCCCAGGTGCCTATGTACACCATGCTGGGGTGCTGGTGCATCCTGCGGGTCAGCTATATCACCCTGGCCCTGAAGGTCTGGCCGGATATTGCCACCATTTTCTGGGCCTATCCCATCACCTGGAGCGTCAGCTGCGTGGTGTTCCTGCTGTACTATCTGAAGGCCGACTGGGTCCATGCCCTGGAAAAGAGCCTGTAACTTTGCGTCAACCCCTCTGCGGAAAAATTTCGCAGAGGGGTTGATTTTTGTGCGTGACGGGAATATACTACCAGCATACCAAGTTGGTAGTAGTTTTTGAGAACCGAGGTTATTTCCATGGAAGCGTCTGTGGTTTTCCGATGTTGTAAGGTGTCCGTCCGCTGAAAAACAACCAACATCTTACAATATAAAGGAGAAATCAACCATGTCTCATATCTATACCTCCGCCGATCAGCTGATCGGCCGCACCCCCCTGCTGGAGCTGACCCATCTGGAGAAGAAGTACGGCCTGAAGGCCCGCATTCTGGCGAAGCTGGAGTATCTGAACCCCGCCGGGTCCGTGAAGGACCGCATCGCCCGGGCCATGATCGACGACGCCGAGGCCAGGGGCCTGCTGCACGAGGGCAGCGTCATCATCGAGCCCACCTCCGGCAACACCGGCATCGGCCTGGCCTCCGTGGCCGCCGCCCGGGGCTATCGGGTCATCATCGTCATGCCCGAGACCATGAGCGTGGAGCGCCGCCAGCTGATGAAGGCCTACGGCGCGGAGCTGGTGCTCACCGAGGGCTCCAAGGGCATGAAGGGAGCCATTGCCAGGGCCGAGGAGCTGTCCCACGAGATTCCCGGCAGCTTTGTGCCCGGCCAGTTCGTCAACGCTGCCAACCCCAAGGCCCACTTTGATACCACCGGGCCGGAGATCTGGCAGGATACCGACGGCCAGGTGGATTGGTTCGTGGCAGGCGTCGGCACCGGCGGCACCATCACCGGCGTGGGGCAGTATCTGAAGTCCCGGAACGCCGCCGTCCGGGTGGCGGCGGTAGAGCCGAAAAGCTCGGCGGTGCTGTCCACCGGCGTGGCCGGGGCCCACAAGATCCAGGGCATCGGCGCGGGCTTTGTGCCCCAGGTGCTGGACACCCAGGTCTATGACGAGATCATTCCCGTCACCAATGAGGACGCCTTCGCCCTGGGCCGGGAGATCGGCCATGCCGAGGGCGTGCTGGTGGGGATCTCCTCCGGCGCCGCCGTGTGGGCGGCTCTGCAGATCGCCCAGCGGCCGGAGTCTGCGGGCAAGACCATCGTGGTCCTGCTGCCGGACACCGGCGACCGGTATCTGTCCACTCCCCTGTTTGCCGAATAATCCATGGTATTCCCTCTCCACGCACAAAGCCCCCGGCCCGGCCGGGGGCTTTGTGCTGTCATACCGCAGCCGGAGCGCGCATACGCTGTAGCAAACTCAGTAAAGGACGGGATGGCCATGGGCAAGGGAAAGGTGCGGGTATTTCTGCTGCGGCGGCGGGCGGTGGCGGCACTGGGGGCGCTGGTGCTGGCAGGGGCCATATTTTACGACGACCATGTGATCTCCGCCATCCGCTCCATGGGCATGGAGCCTATCCAGTGGAACGTGGAGCAACCGGAAATGACTTAAAGTCGTTGTGCTGCAAGCCTCTGCGGGGTTGGCAGCAGTGTGCATCAGCCAAAAAACTGACCTGTAAACGGGGTGGTTGGCCGGTGTTTTATCCGCCCAGATACGCCTTGCGGATGGTGTCGCTCTCCAGCAGTGCCGTGCCGGTGCCCTCGGTGACGATACGGCCCGTTTCCAGCACATAGCCCCGGTCGGCCACCGCCAGCGCTGCATGTGCGTTCTGCTCCACCAGCAAAATGGTGGTGCCGTCGGCGTGGAGCTGGCGGATGATGTCAAAGATCTGCTCCACCAGCAGGGGCGCCAGACCCATAGACGGCTCGTCCAGCATCAGCAGCTTGGGACGGCTCATCAGCGCCCGCCCCATGGCCAGCATCTGCTGCTCGCCGCCGGACAGGGTGCCGGCCACCTGCCTGCGCCGCTCCTTTAGCCGCGGGAAGCGGTCAAACACGCGCTCCATGTCGGCGCTCTTATCACCGCCGCGGCAATAGCCACCCATGTCCAGATTCTCCTGCACCGTCATATGCTGGAAGATGCGCCGCCCCTCCGGCACCAGCGCCATGCCGCGCCCTACCAGCTTATGGCCGGGCACATGGCGCAGCTCCTCACCCAAAAAATGGACGCTGCCCGTCCTGCTGCGCAGCAGTCCCGCCACAGTGTTCAGCGCGGTGGATTTGCCCGCGCCGTTGGCGCCGATCAGCGTCACCACCTCGCCCTGCTCCACATGAAAGGACACGTCCTTCACGGCGTGGATGCTGCCGTAATACACATTGATGTTCTCCACCTGCAGCACGCTGCTCATGACGCCGCCTCCTTTTTCTTGCCCAGATACGCCTCGATGACCGCCTCGTTCCGCTGGATATCCTCCGGCGTACCCTTGGCGATGATATGGCCGAAGTTCAGCACACAAATGCCCTCGCAGATGTTCATGACCAGGTTCATGTCATGCTCAATGAGCAGCACGGCGATCTGAAACGTATCCCGTATCCTGCGGATGTTTTCCATCAGATCCGCCGTCTCCGAGGGATTCATGCCCGCCGCCGGCTCGTCCAGCAGCAGAAGGCACGGATTGGACGCCAGCGCCCGCAATATCTCCAGCCGCCGCTGGGCGCCGTAGGGCAGCGAGCCTGCCCGCTCATCGGCGTGGTGCTCCATGTGAAAGATACTCAGCAGCTCCTCCGCCCGCTCCCGGGTGATCCGCTCCTCCCGGGCGTACCGGGGGAAGTGCAGGATGCTGCCCACCAGCCCATAGCGCACAGAGTCGCCCATGGCCACCATCAGGTTTTCCGCCACCGTCAGATCGTTGAAAAGCCGGATGTTCTGGAACGTCCGGGCGATGCCCGCCCGGTTCACCTGCGCCGTGGTCATGGCGTGGGTATCCTTGCCGTCCAGCAAAATGGCGCCCGCCGTAGGCTGATACACCTTCGTCAGCAGGTTGAACACCGTGGTCTTTCCGGCCCCGTTTGGGCCGATCAGCCCCGCGATCTCCGTGCGGCCGATGGTCAGGTTAAAGTCCTCCACCGCCTTCAGTCCGCCGAAGGTCACGCCCAGTCCCACGCACTCCAGCACCGGGGACTTGTCCGCATCTCGCTCCGGCAGCAGTGCGGAGACAGGGCGCTTCACCAGCTTTGCTTTTGTTGTCACAGCGCCGCACGCTCCTTTCTCTTTGGCGTCAAGCTCTTGCAGGCAGCGCCGAAAAACCGCTTCATGGCCGGGTTATTGGTGGCCTGCATCACCAGAATCAGCACCACGGCGTACACCAGCATCCGGTAGTCCGCCACCTCACGCAGCGCCTCCGGCAGCACTGTCAGCACGATGGCGGATACCACCGAGCCGGGCACGCTGCCCATACCGCCCAGCACCACGATGACCAGGATCTCGATGGACATATTGTAGTCAAAGGCAGCCGCCTTGATGTTGGCCAGCGAGTGTCCGTACAGCACGCCGGCGCACCCGGCGAAGAACGCCGCGATGACGAACACCGCCAGCTTGTACCGGGTAACGCTCAGCCCCACGGATTCCGCCGCGATGCGGTTATCCCGGATGGCCATGATGGCCCGGCCGTACTTGGAGCGCTTCAGGTTCAGCATCACCGCCACCGTCAGCAGCACCAGCGCCGCGCCGTAGGGCAGCAGCTCCTTGGCCCCGGCATAGATGGCAGTGGTATTCAGACCCAGCGCCCCGCCGGTAACGCGCAGATTGGTGATGATGTTCTTGATGATCTCGCCGCAGGCCAGCGTTACGATGGCCAGATAATCGCCCCGCAGCCGCAGCGTGGGCAGCCCCACCAGCAGGCCGAACACCGCTGCCGTCAGGCCGCCTGCCAGCATGCTCACCGGCAGGCGCACCATCAGCGGCAGCGCCGTATTCGTCAGTGCGATGGCCACCAGACAGCCGGAGAACAGTCCCACGGACATGAACCCGGCGTGACCCAAGCTCAGCTCGCCCAGCAGTCCTACCACCAGATTCAGCGATACCGCCATCACGATATACACCGCCGTGGGGATCAGCATATTCGTCACCTGCCGGGTCAGGCTCCCGGTATACAGCAGTGCGGCCATCACCGCCAGCAGCATGGCCACCGCCGCCGCTGTCAGCAGGTCGCCCCGCCGGCTTTTTTTCTGTGTCAGTTGCATTTTCCTCACCTCACACCTTCTCCTGCATGGGTTTTCCCAGCAGGCCGGTAGGCTTCACCACCAGCACCACCACCAGCACGGCGAACACGATGGCGTCCGCCCACAGAGTGGAGATATACGTTTTGGACATCTGCTCGATCAGGCCCAGCAGGATACCGCCTATCATGGCGCCGGGGATAGAGCCGATGCCGCCGAATACCGCCGCCGTAAAAGCCTTGATGCCGGGCATGGCGCCGGTGGTGGGCTTGATGTACACATAGGTCATGCCATAGAACATACTGGCGAAGGCGGCCAGCGCCGAACCGATGGCAAACGTCAGCGTGATGGTCCTGTCCACATGGATACCCATCAGCGTGGCGGCCCCCTTATCCTCGGACACGGCCCGCATGGCCTTGCCCAGCTTCGTCCTGTCGATAAACAGCGTCAGGGCTGCCATCAGCGCCGCCGTCACCGCCAGCGTCAGCAGCGTGATACCGTCTATCTGCACGCTGCCCACCGTCAGCATGGGCAGTTTCAGCAGCGTGGGATAGGCCATCTGCTGTGACCCGAAGATCAGCAGCGCTGCATTTTGCAGCAAATAGCTGACGCCGATGGCGGTGATGAGTACGCTCAGCGGCGCCGCCTGCCGCAGCGGCTTATAGGCGCAGAATTCGATGACCACGCCCAGCACCGCGCATACCGCGATGCTGACGATCACCGTTACCCACGGGGACAGGCCCATCTGCGCCACCGCCACAATGCCGCTGTATGCGCCCACCATAATCACGTCGCCGTGGGCGAAGTTCAGCATTTTGGCGATACCGTAAACCATGGTGTAGCCCAGCGCGATCAGCGCGTAGATGCTCCCCAGACTCAGACCGCTTATCAAGGTTTGTATCAGGTTCGTCATAGTTATCAGTCCTTTGCGTCGCCCCCGGCGCGTCCTCCCGGCACACGGCCGGGAGGACGGGGGCTTATGTGAGGTAGGTAGAGTGAGGCTTGATTATGCCGCGGCGTCGGTGCTCTCCTGACCGAAGAGCGTACCCACGCCATTCTTATAGAGGATAGCGCTGGCGGCCTTGTTGGTGTTGCCGTCGGCGTTCCACGTCATGGTGCCGGTAACGCCCTCCACGGTCAGGGAGGTCATCGCAGCAGCCAGATCCGCACCGGAGGTGCTGCCTGCAGCTTCCACAGCGGCCTTGACGGTGTACACCGCGTCGTAGGCATCGGCGGCAAACTGGTCGGGTGTGGCGCCATAGGCCTCCTCATACGCCTTGACGAAGGCCTGCACCTTGGGATCGGTGGAATCCGCCGCGAAGGGGGTCATCATCAGCACATTGTCCGCGATGGTCACATCCTGACTGACCTTGCCCAGGATGCCGTCCAGGCCATCGCCCCCGAAGAAGTACACATCCTCCGCGAACTTGCCCTTGGCCTGGGTCAGGAAGGTGGAGGCCTCCTCCGCGTAGATGGGGAGGAACACCACCTTGACGCCGGAGTTGGCCAGTGCGTTCACCTGCGTGGAAAAGTCCGTAGCCGTGGCAGCGGTAAAGGTCTGGGTCTCCTTGATGGTCACGCCGGTTTTTTCACACTCGGCCACGAATGCGTTGTACAGTCCGGCGGAATAATCGTTGTCGCTCTGATAGAGCACGCCTACCTCATCGGCCAGCGCGTTGTCCTTCAGGTAGTTCGCCGCAGCCGTACCCTGATAGGAGTCGTAGAAGCAGATGCGGAAGGCCTTGTCGTTGCCGTCGATGCACTTGTCGGCAGAGCCGGTGGTCTCCATGATGAACATATCGTCCGCCTTGGCCGCCGCCACCACGGAGGCCGTTTCACCGGACAGCACACCGCCCATAAATACGTTCATGCCCCAGTCCATCAGCTTGCCGTAGGCCGCCACGGCGCTCTCGGGGTCGCCCTGCGAGTCCTGCGCGCTCAGCTCCAGCTGCTTGCCGTTGACGCCGCCGGCAGCGTTGATCTCCTTGACAGCCAGCTCCGCGCCGTGCTGCACGGACAGGCCGTAGTTGGCGTAGCCGCCGGTCAGCGGCCCCACCACGCCCAGCTTGATCGTCTCGGCGGCGTCAGCCGCGCCGCCGCTGCCGTTATCGGCCTTATTGCCGCAGGCCATCAGGCTGAATGCCATCACAACGGCCATCAACATCGCAAATACTCTCTTTTTCATGGTTTTGTTCTCCTTTTGGTTGGTTTGATAAAAGCCTCTCCGTCGCCGGAGATATACAAAAAAGCGGCTCCGCCAATGGCAGAGCCGCTTCGCTGTATCCTGTATCAGCCTATCATGCGGTTATCCGTGCCAATGGCGCATAGGGAAAAGCGGCCAGTACCAGCAGTACCAGCGCGCAAATAATAATAATGGACGCCATAATCATGGCGCCCAGCACGGACAGAATGACAGTATGAGAAGCGGCGCAGGCGCAGCAGGAAGCAGCACCGGCACAGGCGGCGGTCATGGTCTTGTTCATCTTGCGGTTCATAGTCTTGGTCATCGTGGCCGCCTCCCTTCGCTTCAAAAATGATGGATGAATTTTAGCAAAATCTTCCAGCGAAGTCAACCGTCGTTTCCGCCAAATCACAGTCATACCCCAAAATTTTTCACTATATACGTTATTCAAAGTGCACAAGTTCCCCTCACGCTGCTGCGCCGTTTGACCACATGCGCCATTCTTGCGGAAGGGCGTAATGTTTTCGGCATGGAGAGCGGAATAGCAGCACGCAGTGTGCCAATGGGTAAAGGGCGCGTTGCCGGTCTTTCTAAGCGATTGGCTGCATATAACAAATATACCCGGGACTATTTCTGAAATTTTATGCAAAACGGGCATTTACTTTTGCTATTAAAAGTGCTAAAGTTCCAATCAACAAGTCGCTGCCCCGCAGCAGGAAGGAGCCCGCTATGGCAAAGCTGAACGCTGACAACTGCATCTCTGCGTCCCGGATGGGCTTCTACCGTGTCTATGCCGCCTTCTATTACGAGGGCTATTTTTGCTGCGCAAAAAAGGAATTTCCGGCAGTGCATAGGGTATAGACGCAACGTATTTGTTTGCAAAAAGCTCTGTTCCACCCGGAACAGGGCTTTTCATTATTTGTATCACCGAAAAAGGAGAAACACCATGAAAAAACTGTTTACACTGTTCCTTGCGCTGGTCATGATCGTCAGCATGGCAGCCTGCGGCAAGACCGATGCCCCCGACAACAGCGGCGATAACGCCGGGAAGGCCACCTACCGGGTGGGCGTGTGCCAGCTGGCCCAGCACCCGGCTTTGGACGCCGCCACCCAGGGCTTCGTGGATGCGCTGAAGGAGGAGCTGGGCGACGATGTAAACATCGAAGTGCAGAACGCCTCCGGCGAGAGCAACAACTGCTCCACCATCATCAACGGCTTTCTGTCCTCTGATGTAGACCTCATCATGGCCAATGCCACCCCGGCGCTGACCGCCGCGGCCTCCGCCACCTCCGAGGTGCCCATTCTGGGCACGGCCGTTACGGCTTACGGCGTGGCGCTGGATCTGGATGACTTTGACGGCACCGTGGGCGGCAACATCTCCGGTACCTCCGACCTTGCCGATCTGGAGAAGCAGGCCGCCATGGTGACCGAGTGGTTCCCCGACGCCAAGAAGGTGGGGCTGCTGTTCTGCTCCGCCGAGCCCAACTCACGCTACCAGATCGATGAGATCACCAAGCACCTCACCGCCAAGGGTATCACCTGCACGGAGTTTGCCTTCACCGACTCCAACGATCTGGCCGCCGTGACGGAAAAGGCCGCCGCTTCCAGCGACGTGATCTACATCCCCACGGACAACACCGCTGCCAACAACACCGAGAGCATCGCCAACATCCTGACCGCCGCCGGTGTACCCGCCGTGTGCGGTGAGGCCGGCCTGTGCGCCGGCTGCGGCGTATGCACCCTGTCCATCGACTACTACGATCTGGGCGTGACCACCGGTAAGATGGCCGCCAAGATCCTCAAGGGCGAGGCGGATATCTCCACCATGCCCATCGAATACGCTCCCGCTGCCCCCAAATACAACGCCGCCATGTGCGAAACGATGAACATCACTCCGCTGGAGGGCTACACCGCCATCGAGGGCTGAACGCCCGAGCTGTAACCGGGAGGGGGGCTATCCCCCTCCCCCCTCATACGGATAGGCTCCGCCGCAGGAGAACGAACACGAGCGCCCTTCTGCGGCAGAGCCTGACAAGGAAAAGGAAGGAAAATAACATGTTGCTCACCTCGCTTCTCAACGCGCTGCCGGGCGCCGTCACCCAAGGCCTCATCTGGGGACTGATGGCCATCGGCGTATACATCACCTACCGCATTCTGGACGTGGCCGACCTGACCGTGGACGGCTCGCTGGCGCTGGGCGGCGCGGCCTGCGTCATGCTGATTCGCGGCGGCGTAAATCCGTGGCTGGCGCTGCTCATCGCCGCCCTGTGCGGCGCGGCGGCAGGCTTTATCACCGGAACGCTCCATACCCGCTGCGGCATCCCCGCTATTCTGGCCGGTATTCTGACGCAGCTGGCGCTCTATTCCGTAAACCTGCGGATCATGGGCGGCAAGGCCAATCAGGCCGTCAGCGTGGACAAGTACGACCTGATCGTATCCCAGCGCTTTGTGCGGCAGCTGAGTCTGGAAAATCCCATGCCCCTGCTGCTGCTCGTCACCGCCCTGCTCATCGCCGCGCTGTACTGGTTCTTCGGCACGGAGATCGGCTGCGGTATCCGCGCCACCGGTGCCAATGCCCGCATGGCGCGGGCGCAGGGCATCAACACCCAGCGCAACGTGGTGGTGGGTCTTGCCCTCTCCAACGGCATCGCGGCACTCTCCGGCGCGCTCCTGTGCCAGTATCAGGGCTCGGCGGACGTGAACATGGGCCGCGGCGCCATCGTCATCGGACTGGCCGCCGTCATCATCGGCGAGAGCCTGTTGGGCAAGGTGTTCCGCAACTTCGGCCTTCGTATGCTGTCGGTGTCGCTGGGCGCTATTGTCTATTACCTTGTTTTGCAGGTGGTCTTGCAGCTGGGCCTGAACACCAATGATCTGAAGCTCCTGTCCGCCGCAATCGTGGCCGTATTTCTGGCCATCCCCCACCTGAAAGGAAAACTCACCCACAAAGGAGGCACCGTCCATGCTTGAGCTAAAACATATTTCCAAAACCTTCTTTCCCGGCACAGTCAACGCCAAAACAGCGCTGGATGACCTGTCGCTGACCCTCCATGACGGCGATTTCGTCACCGTCATCGGCGGCAACGGCGCGGGAAAATCCACCATGCTCAACGCTGTGGCAGGCACGTTCACCGTGGACAGCGGCTCCATCCTGCTGGACGGTGAGGACATCACCCGCAAGCCGGAGCACCGCCGCGCCGCCGATCTGGGCCGGGTATTCCAAGACCCCATGATGGGCACCGCCGGTGATATGTGGATCGAGGAAAATCTGGCGCTGGCCGCCCGCCGCGGCAGCCGCCGCACCTTCAAATGGGGCATCTCTCACGCCGAGCGGGAGCAATACCGCGCCCTGCTGGCCCCACTGGGTCTGGGGCTGGAGGATCGACTGACCACCAAGGTAGGGCTGCTCTCCGGCGGTCAGCGGCAGGCGCTGACGCTGCTGATGGCCTCCCTGAAGAAGCCCAAGCTCCTGTTGCTGGACGAGCACACCGCCGCCCTCGACCCCAAGACCGCCGCCAAGGTGCTGGAGCTCTCTGACCGCATCGTGGCCGAAAACAGCCTGACCACCATGATGGTGACCCACAATATGAAGGACGCCATTGCCCACGGCAACCGCCTCATTATGATGGACGCCGGCCGTGTGGTGCTGGACATTGCCGGCCGGGAAAAGCAGAGGCTCACCGTACCCGATCTGCTGGCGCTCTTTTCCGAGGCCGGCGGCACCGACGCAGCAGACGATAAGCTGCTGCTGGCATAAGCTTTCCGACAAGCGTTGCAAAAAATAGCATGCCCCCGGCCCTCTGCCGGGGGCTTTGTGCTGTCATACCGCAGCCGGAGCACGCATACGCTGTAGCAAACTCAGTAAAGGACGGGATGGCCATGGGCAAGGGAAAGGTGCGGGTATTTCTGCTGCGGCGGCGGGCGGTGGCGGCACTGGGGGCGCTGGTGCTGGCAGGGGCCATATTTTATGTGGTCAGCTGCCCTCCCAGCATCGTGGCTTCCTCCGCTCAGCGGCAGCTGCCCATCTACTGCGTGGAGCGGGAGCAGAAAATGTGCTCCGTCAGCTTCGACGCCGCCTGGGGCAACGAGGACACCCAGATCCTTATCGACATTCTGGCCCGGTACAACGTGAAGGCCACGTTTTTCTGCGTGGGCGACTGGGCGGAGAAATACCCGGAGTCGGTAAAGGCCCTTCACGATGCGGGCCACGAGGTCATGAGCCACTCCAACCACCACGACCACTACAACAGCCTGACGGCGGAGGAGATCGTGGCGGATGTTACCGCCAGCAACCAGCGCATCGCTGCCTCCACCGGGGTGACGCCCACGCTGATCCGCTGCCCCTACGGCGAGTACGACGACCATGTGATCTCCGCCATCCGGTCCATGGGCATGGAGCCTATCCAGTGGAACGTGGACAGTCTGGACTGGAAGGACTATGACGCCGGGACCATCTGCAAACGGGTCCGCGATAAGCTGTGCCCCGGGTCCATCGTGCTGTTCCACAACGCCGCCCTCCACACGCCGGAGGCCCTGCCGTCGGTGCTGGAGCACATGATCCGGGAGGGCTACACCGTGGTGCCCATCGGGCAGCTGATCTATACGGAAAACTATACCATCGACCACACGGGCCGCCAGTTCCCGGCGGAGGGGAAGTGAGCGCACCGGCGGGGGAATACAGGAGGAAAAGAACTTTTTTTGACAGACCGTGACGTCACGAACCGCAATGGGTTCGTGACGTTTTTTGCGGCGGGAACGCCCGCCCGGACAAAAAATCGCCCCGCAGCAGCGCTGCGGGGCGAGAGGATACGGGGATTCAGTTGACGATGACGAAGCAGCTGACGCTCTGGTCGCCCACGGTAGCCTTCAGAACGGTTTTGCCCTTGGCCACGCCGGTGACCAGACCGTCGGCGGTGACGGTGGCGATCTTGGGGTCCTCGATGGTCCAGGTGATGGTCTGCTCGGTGCCGTCTACGCGCATCTGGACGGCGGCGCCCACGCTGGTGGAGAACTCAGAGATGGTCTCTCCCTTGGCCTGATAAATGGAGCGCAGGCCCAGCTCCTCCTTGGGCGGCTCCGGCGGCAGGGGGGTGGCTACCTGGACGGTGCAGGCGGCAGACTGGGAGCCGTCGGCGGTGGTGACGGTGATGGTGGCGGTGCCGGGAACGCCGGCGGTGACGGTGCCGCTGTCGTCCACCGTGGCCACGTTGGGATCGCTGCTGGTCCAGAGGACATTCTCCGCGCCGGTGACAGTGAGGGTGGCCGTCTCCCCCTGGTTCATGTTCAGGGTGGTCTGGTCCAGGGTCAGGGGCTCGGTGGGTGCGGGCGTGGGCTCCTCCACCGGGGGCTTGTCTGCGGGCTTATTGGCGCTGCCCTTGCCGCCGAACAGCAGCACGCCCACCAGCACCGCCGCCAATACCACCACCAGCACCATGGCGGGGCCCAGGATGCTGGGAGCCCGGCGGTGCTTGGTGACCTTGCGGTGGGGGGCGGCGGACCGGCCCTTCAGGGCCTCGTCCTCCTGGCAGAAGGGGCAGGTTTTATAGCTGTCGGAGTACATCTCTCCGCACTTGGGGCACTTGATGAGCTTCATACAATATATCCTCCGTTGGAAAACGCCGAAGGGCGGCGAAAGTTGTTCTCTATTATCATACTCATTTTCAAAGGCGCCGTCAACTGAAATCCTTGGAAATTCATGCTTTTTTTACATGTTCCCTTGCAATCCGCCGGGAAGTTCCCTATAATACAAACAGAAATTATTCCGGAATCGTCTTATGCGGGAGGCAGCGATATGAACACCATCTTCATCGGCATCGCCGGAGGTACCGGCAGCGGCAAGACCACCCTCACTGAGCATCTGGTGTCCCGGTTCGGCGACGACATCGCCGTGGTGCACCACGACAACTACTACAAGCGGCAGGACTGCTCCTTTGAGGAGCGCTGCAAGCAGAATTACGACCATCCCGACGCCTTCGACACGGATCTGATGATCCGGGACCTGAAAAAGCTGAA
>OLSD01001459.1_pt1 | contig 19520 bp, 16 predicted proteins | sample 1672211 | NCBI WGS metagenome assembly OLSD01 (sample SAMEA3136659, study PRJEB25190) | human gut metagenome | reverse complement strand
TACCTTCTTTGAAGGTGTATACCCACTTGTTTGCCATTTGACAATTCCTCCTAATTATCTTTTTTGTTTATAACAAAAGGCATTACTGCCTTTCGCATGCGAATTATGCCTGCAAAACGACAGAATTACTCCATCTATATCACAGACATAATTATTGTAACACAGAATTCGCAATACGCAAGACTTTTTTGTACAGATAATGAGCAAAAAAGCGTGAGTGATACCTGATGATATCACTCACGCGAGAAAGCACTACAAGTGCATTTTTGCGAATTGGCGTTCACAAACTGCATTAATTATTTTAGAAAGCGAACTTCTCTGCGAAGTATGCATCCAGATCCTCGATCTTGATACGCTCCTGCTGCATTGTATCACGATCACGAACGGTTACTGCTCCATCTTCCTCAGAATCGAAGTCATAGGTTACACAGAACGGAGTTCCGATCTCATCCTGACGACGGTAACGCTTACCGATGGTTCCTCTGTCATCATATTCACAGTTATACTTCTTAGCAAGCTGCGCATAAACCTTCTCAGCGCCCTCGTTGAGCTTCTTAGAAAGCGGAAGCACACCGATCTTGACCGGAGCAAGTGCCGGATGGAAATGGAACACAGTTCTTACGTCCGGTTTCTCCTCCGTTCCGATGTTCTCCTCATCATATGCTGCGCAAAGGAAAGCAAGAACCACACGATCCGCACCGAGTGAAGGCTCGATCACGTATGGAATGTACTTCTCTCCCTTCGTATCATCAAAGTACGTCATGTCCTGTCCGGATGTATTCTGATGCTGGGTCAGGTCATAATCGGTACGGTCTGCAATACCCCAAAGCTCGCCCCATCCGAATGGGAATAAGAATTCGATATCGGTTGTTCCCTTAGAATAGAAACACAGTTCCTCCGGAGAGTGGTCACGCAGACGCATCTCATCCTCCTTAATTCCAAGAGAAAGCAGCCAATCGCGGCAGAATGCTCTCCAGTACTGGAACCATTCCATATCTGTTCCAGGCTCGCAGAAGAACTCAAGCTCCATCTGTTCGAACTCTCTGGTACGGAATGTAAAGTTACCAGGTGTAATCTCGTTACGGAAGGACTTTCCGATCTGTCCGATTCCGAATGGAATCTTCTTTCTGGAAGTTCTCTGTACGTTCTTGAAGTTTACGAAAATACCCTGTGCCGTCTCAGGTCTTAAATATACCGTATTCTTTGCATCCTCAGTAACACCCTGGAAAGTCTTGAACATCAGGTTAAACTGACGGATATCGGTAAAATTGTGCTTTCCACAGGAAGGACAAGCTACATTGTGATCCTCAATAAAAGCAACCATCTGCTCATTTGTCCAGCCATCGACGGAACCATCCAGCTCAATATTGTTCTCCTGTGCAAAATCCTCGATCAGTTTATCGGCACGGAAACGCTCGTGACACTCTTTACAATCCATCAGAGGATCCGAAAATCCACCGAGATGTCCGGAAGCAACCCATGTCTGCGGGTTCATAAGAATCGCGCAGTCAACACCGACGTTGTATGGATTCTCCTGAATAAACTTCTGCCACCATGCACGCTTTACGTTGTTCTTCAGTTCAACACCGAGATTACCGTAATCCCATGTATTTGCCAGTCCACCGTAGATCTCAGATCCCGGATAAACAAATCCTCTTGCCTTTGCCACCTGCACGATTTTGTCCATTGTCTTTTCCATTATGTAGCCCTCACATTCTCTATTTTTTGACTATTCAAAACGCCTGTGCCACCTTTGTCAAAATACGCCACAGAATCGATTTTTGAACAGCAATCTGTCTCGTTACTTGTAAATAATATAAGTATATACGGAAGAAAACTCACTTCCTGTATCCTTTGTCTCGTCACGGTCAAACGTAAATACCGGTTCTGTATCCTCCTCAGTCATATTGAGAAGATCCTCATCTGTCACCGCACCACTCGTCTCTGTTGTCTGCTCCGTCTCGGTCGTTACAACTTCTGTGCCGCTTTGCGTCTCACTTTCTGTGCTCTGCGCGGAATTCTTACCACTGTCAAGAAGTGAAGCTCCCTCTCGGATAGAAATTGTCCTGTTGTCAACATAGATGGTATTCTGGATCGATGCGAAAGTGATTGTTCCCTTCACCTGTACATTTGTATTACCTTTGATAATGACAACCTTGTAGCTTGGATCGTTTAAAAATTCACTCGAATCGCATGCCTTTATCGAAGAATCGGACACCGATGCAAAATCCGCATCAAACGTGTATCCTGCTGCCAGTGCTTCCGCAACGCTTCCGGTAAAAAGTTCGATATCATTGAATTTCTGATAATCCGATGCTGATGCATATTCCAGCGTCAGAACTGCCTTCTTATCCTTCACGGTAAGATCCTTGCATTTTACAAGTTCCTTACCATTCTCCTCATTATATGTATCAATGGTCTGATCCACGTAATCCTTCAGCCCGTCCGCATCGTACGTCCCTTCGTCGAAATCTTCCACATCCGTTGATACGATACTGCCATCTTTCAGTACGAAAACCGTGCTCTCATCCGCCGCATAGGATGCGCCGCACCCGGCAAACATTCCGAGGCACATTACAGCCACAAGAGCCCATACCATGAATTTCTTCATTCTGCCACTTTCCTCCTCAAATTTACAGTCCATGATATTATACACTTTTGTAAATTTGATTTCAACCGAAAATCTGCAGTGACTTGAACTCATGATGCACGTAAAAGGACATATATTCCCGCATGATTGACTTAAGTTCCTCAAGCACCTCGTCCGAGACAGTAAAGGAATACAATTTTTCTACCGGTGTAGAAATAACAAACTGCAGCGTATAGCGGGTCGAATCAAGAATCTTTCTCCCCTGTACCTGCTTGGCACACTCCTCACAGAACATGCCACCTCTTCTCACCGAAAAAAAGCTTAGCCCCTCCGTCTTATGACAATGCATGCATTCAAACACCGATGGTCCCTCACCGTTTATCGTGATAGCCTTCAGTTCAAATACCACACGCACAAGTTCTTTGGGAATATGCGGACTCTCCAGTGCACGTAGCGATCGATACAGAAGTTTTAGCATCTCCACCTCATCACTGTTCTCCTGGCAGAAGTACTCCGCAAATTCCATAAAGTAGAACCCGAGCGAAGCAGCATCCAGATCCGTAACCAGTTCACGGAAATAATTCTGGATGGATGCCTTCGTCAGATTATAGGAACTGCGCCCCTCGAACAGTTCAAACTCGCCGAATGCGAACGGATTCGTTGCTGCGAGAAGCTGACTTCCCGGTCTTCTCGCACCTCTCGCAAAAGCCGTAATCTTGCCGCGTTCCTTCGTCAGAATCGTTATTCTTTTGTCGTAATCGCTAATGGGCATGGCTGTCAAAACCATTCCCGTCACCGTGATCGAGAGTCCCATGTTCTGTCAGTTCCTTTAGTGTCCTGTCTCTGTCATCCGAAGCATTCCGGTATGCCAGATAGTCTGTAACTTTTCCTGTTGTCCAAAAATCATCCCAGGTTTTCTCCATTGCAGCGTCCTCCCTTGCGGGGCAGCTTGTATCCGCCTCTTAAAGATAGAATCTGCAATGCATCGGATAACTATGCGAGAAAAAAATTGGAAAATGCCTTATTTGTCATCATCGTGATAACCGAAATTCTTGATCAGGAAATCACTGTCACGCCAATCCTTCTTTACCTTCACCCAAAGCTTTAAGTTCACCTTGGCATCAAGCAGGCGCTCCATCTCATACCGCGCGTTCGTTCCGATCTTCTTGAGCATCGCTCCCTGCTTTCCAATGATAATTCCCTTGTGGGAATCACGCTCACACACGATTGTCGCGTCAATATCAAACATATTGCCGCCCTTGCGCTCCTTCATCTGATCGATTGCCACGGCGATTCCATGCGGTACTTCATCGTTTAATGCATGCAACGCCTTTTCCCGGATGATCTCGGCACAGATCGCACGTTCCGGCTGATCCGTGATCGTGTCCTCATCGTAGAACTGTGGACCGTATGGCAGGTACTTGAAGATAGAATCAATCACATCATCAACGTTCTGTCCGCGCAATGCGGAGGTCGGAATAATTTCCGCGAAATCATAGATCTTGCGATAAGTATCAATGAACTCAAGCACCTTATCCTTCTCCACAGTATCCATCTTGTTGATGATCAGAATGACCGGTGTCTTTACCTTGCGAAGCTGCTCGGCGATATGCTGCTCGCCGGCACCGATAAAGTTGCTCGGCTCAACGAGCCAGAGAACAACATCCACTTCGTTTAGCGTTTTCTCTGCCACATTAACCATATATTCACCCAGCTTGTTTTTCGCCTTATGAATGCCCGGTGTATCCAGAAAAACAATCTGTCCGCGGTTCATGTCCGTGTACACAGTCTGGATACGATTTCTCGTTGTCTGCGGCTTGTTGGATGTGATTGCAATCTTCTGACCGATCAGGCGGTTCATAAGCGTTGACTTTCCAACATTAGGTCTTCCGATAATTGTTACAAATCCCGATTTAAAATTAGGTATCATTTGTACTCCTTCTTATTCAACTAAAACAAGTTAACAAAGTGTCTGCACCGAATCAAATAATCCGCTCTCCGCACGGATGGCATTCTCGTTGCCGATCACGCATAAACTGTCATCTTCTAGTACCGCTGCGATCAGATCCGCAAGGTTCCGGATATCCTCCGGTGTCGCATGCAGGATTTCATCACGTTCCCTCTGAATCTGCTCAAACGGAAGTTCCTGCAGATAGGCAGACATAGACCGGCTTCCCTTCGCCTCCGGATTCATCGGCGTATCAAGACTGCCGAACGTTCCGATCACATACTTGGTCATATCACGTTCATCCGCGGTAAAGCTGCGCAGATAATCCGGAATATGCTCATATATATCAATCGTTTTGCCAAGATTTGGATCTCGGTACGATACGAAGTAACTCTCTCCTGTGCGCAGGAACGAACTCATACATCCGTAAGCACCGCCCTTGACGCGAATGTTGATCCACAGATACTCATAGCTCATGATCAGCTTTAATATCTTAAGGCTTCCGCGATACGTAAATCCATGATCGCGGAAATTACCGCCTCGTGCAACATACTGAATCTGCGAAGCGTCTGTAAATCCCTCATTCTTCCTGGAAAGTTCAAGCTTCGTCTGCTCGCCTGCCACATCCCCCTGAGCGATCCGGTTCAGATAAGTCTCCATAACCGGCTTTGCAGCCTCAAACGCCTTCTGATCTGCGGTAAAACTGACCATCAGTCTCTTACGCACGAGCACCTTGCCGATCATCTCCTGCAGCTTCTTTACCACGCCTTCAGGATTGGTACGGATCTGCTCGTCCAGCTTCACAACATGCTGATAATACTCGATTCCAAGTGTCGCATCCTGATAAAAAGCGTAGCGCGACTGATACGAGAGTGCACGCATCGCAGCGACGGTATGTCCGCTGCTGCTCAAGCTTACCTGCAGACGGGATTTCACCTGCGCGATCAGCTCCGTCAAACGTTTCACATCGGTGATATCCGAGGTGCGCACGATCTCGTCCACGAGCTTCATCGCCTCTTCCAGATTCTTCTCCAGCACACGGATGCGAACCTCAAATTTCACGGAAACAAGGTCTCTCTCATTGACCTTCGGATATACGCTGACACCACACGAAATTCCACCCGTATAGATATTGATTGCATTAAACAATCCAGCATAACTGTAATGCTTAGTATTGACATACCCCAGCACAGCACGAAGCACACCAAGATACGCGATATCCTCCTGCGAGATATCATTGCACTCAAACATCAGTGTCACATAATCGATTCCGTTGGAGCTGATATCATGATGCACAACCGGAATCTCACCGATAGTATCCTCGCGGTTGTCAAAAGGCATCGCGTCCTTTCGCATATCCTCTCTCTTAAGCATCGGAATCTTCTTTAAATCCTCTTCCGGTGACGGTTCCTCCTGGTACGCATGCAGATGCTTTGTCTGCGCAATCAGATTCTGGATCTCCTCCGCAGACATTGCAGCTTTTTTCTCTGCAAGTTTCTTCTCTAAAGCAGCTTCTTTGGCACTGTTTAAACCTTTTTGAGGAGCAACGACTACGACTGCCCCATGCTTATTCTCAAGCAGATATTTCCGGATCAGATCCTCAAAATATCCGGTTGAGATCTGGTTTCGCAGATATTCAAATGTATCCAGACATTCCAGATGGATAAACGGTTTCTTATCGTCAAAAAGCCAGCTCTCCATACACTGCAATCCATACAGAAGTCCCTTCGGGAACTGTCCGAAATCCGCCTCACGGAAACGGAACTCCTCACTGTTGATTCCGGCAAGAAGGGAATCCTTATTTAAACCATTCTCTACAAGATTCTGCAACGTATCCTCAATAATCCTTACAAAACGATCCTTATCCCCTTTGTTGGCATTCTTTGCGACAATCGAGAAGAACGGCTGCAGCATCTCATTCTCATAGGAGCCGTACACATCCTGACCGATTCCCGCATCAATGAGAGCCTGACGAACCGGAGCTCCCGGTGCACTCACAAGCACATAATCAAGCACGGTAAAAGCCTGATATAATGTCGGATCCAGTACATCTGCAATCACCATATTGTAGGACAGGTAAGTATTATTTTCTTCTGGATCATCATCCGTGATCGGGAACGTAGTCTCGACAAATTTCATCGCATCAAACGGCTTCTGCATCGGAATATTCGAGTCGATTTCCATACTTTCGTACGCACTCAGATACGCACGATCCATCCACTCCAGACGTTCCTTCACATCCATGTCTCCGTAGAGATAGATATAAGAATTGCTCGGATGATAATATTTATGGTAGAAGTCAAGATAATGTTCGTAGGTAAGCTCCGGAATATGATCCGGATCACCGCCGGAATTCTTGCTGTACGTGTTATCCGGAAAAAGCGCCTGTGCAATTGCCGTCTGCAACACTTCATCCGGGGACGAATATGCTCCCTTCATCTCATTATAGACAACTCCATTGATCGTCAGAGGCGCATCCTCAGATTCCAGCTCATAATGCCAGCCTTCCTGCATGAAAATCTCTTGGTACTTCGTAATATTCGGATGAAATACCGCATCCAGGTACACATCCATCAGGTTCTTAAAATCCTGCTCATTGTAGCTTGCGACCGGATACAGTGTCTTGTCCGGATACGTCATCGCGTTCAGAAAAGTGTTGAGTGATCCCTTCACCAGTTCCACGAACGGATCCTTGACCGGGAACTTGTCGGATCCGCAAAGCGTGGTATGCTCGATAATATGCGGTACACCGGTCTCATCCTCCGGCGGAGTGCGAAAACCAATGGAAAACACCTTGTTGTCATCATCGTTTGAAATCACACACACGCGCGCGCCGCTTTTCTTATGACGCAAAATATAACCCTCCGATGCGATATCCTCGATGCGCCTTTGTTCTAACACTTCATAAGCTGCTACGTTTAAATCTGCCATGTAAATCTCCTTTTTGTTTCATTTCCGTCTCCATGACTGCCGCCACACAAACGGATCAATATTTCTATATCACTCGTCGATATCAGAATGAAGTAAAAAGACTATCACAATCTGTGATAGTCTTCTGAGTTATTATATGGAATCTATATAATTCTAAGCAAGACGTGTTACATTTGCTGCCTGAGGTCCTTTTTCACCGTCAACAACTTCAAATTCAACCTTCTCGCCATCCTTAAGTTCCTTGAATCCGTCCATGTTCAATGCTGAAAAATGTACAAATACATCGTTTCCAGCCTCATCTGAGATAAATCCATAACCCTTTTTTGCATTAAACCATTTTACTGTTCCCTGCTGCATAACTACTTCCTCCTGATTTTCCTTAATAAATACAGCAATTATTGCCTTCTCGTGGATCGATATCCACAATTACAAGACTAGCACATTCGTCCATTGATGTCAACCGATTAAAAAGCCTTATCTATTGGGTTTTATGGCATTCTACAAACACTACTCTTCTTTTTGCATGGCAATGGTAACATCCATCTGTGGATATGGAATCGAAATTCCATTGGCATCCAAAGCATTCTTGATATCTTCGGTCATTTTCCACCGGATTGGCCAGTAGTCTTCGGTCTTAACCCATGCGCGCACGCCCATCTGTACCGAGCTGTCCGCAAGTTCCGACACATAGACATCTACCGGTTCTCCCGGCAGGATTTTGTCTTCGCTCTTAACAACATCCAAAAGTACCTGCTTTGTCTTCGCAAGGTTAGCTTCATAAGATACTCCGATCAACAGATCGATCCTGCGTTTTTCCATATGGGTCACATTAGTAATGCTCGAATTCGATAAAGTTCCGTTTGGGATCAGGATCATACGGTTGTCAACCGTATGAAGCTTCGTATAGAAGATCGTGATGGAAGAAACCGTTCCTTCCTGCCCCGTCGCTCCGTCGATAATATAATCGCCTACCACGAACGGTTTCAGCAGCAGAATCAGCACGCCGCCCGCAAAATTCGAAAGACTTCCCTGTAACGCAAGACCGAGTGTCAGTCCCGCAGATCCGAGTACAGCCACAACGGAGCTCGTCGTCACACCAAACTGTGCCAGAATGATCATCGCAAGCACAAAGTACAGCGAATATTTCACAAGTGAACACAGGAAAGTCACAACACCTGCTTCCACTTTGCTCCGGTCTAATGATTTCTTGATCAGCTTTAATAAAAATTTGATGATCCTGCTTCCGATCAAAAGAACAATAATCGCAACGACCACCTGCACCAGAAAGCTCAGAAGTGATGGCACCATTCCCTCCAGATAGGTCCGGATCACTCCGGGATTGTCCGATATCTCCTGTAAAAGCTGTGCTTCTGTGTCTAATTGTGCCTGCATAATTCCTCCACTATACTAGAAATTTTTTAATAAAGTCTGTTCCAATCTGACTCAGATCGGGTCCGTCCGCCATAACATTCTGGATTTCTCCATGCGATTGAAACTGAATTTTGGCCATCAGCCATGTTTCAAGATCAAACTCTTTCTTAATCCGATGAACCTCACGATTATACGCATTAACCTGTGAGTTCTGCTTGTAGTCATCATATGCCTGCAGTTTTTCTTCCGGCGAAGCTTCATCCTGATCCAACGCTTCCATAATCTTCTCATAATCCTGATTCAGATACTTCGCATACAGCAATTCCTGCTTTCGCTCGCTTACACTTTGATCTTTCATATCCGAAATCTTCCTGGAATTTTTATCGATCATATCTGCAGCCTTCAGCTTGTCATGAAGCGCGGCATCCTCCACTGTATCTGAGTCATCCACCTGCTTGAAATCGTCCGTTGCAACATCAAAGGATGTCTGCGACGAATCTTCATCTACCTTCTGATCCGAATCCGACTCGTTATCGGTTTCTTCCGAATCATCCTCCAGCGTTTTCTTAAGGATTTCAATCAGTTTCTTCTTCTCATCCTGTTCCTGCTGACTGGTCATAAGCTTCACATTATCTGTCAGATCCTGTTGTTCTGACATTTCACTTTCGACTTTTTCCTGCAGATCTGCAAACAACTGCTGGCGCTGCAGGAAATTATCTTTAAGTTCCTGCAAAACATCCCCCGGCGAAAGCTTCATGTCCTTCATATCCTGCTGATGCTTCGAAGCAAGATCCTTCATTCCCTCATTAAAAATGCGCTCCTGATCCTTCGTCAGCTTTCCGCCGTTTCGAACCGTATCAATAATATCGTCGATCGTAGACTCTGCCTTTTGCATCACTTCGTCCGCACTGCTGCTTTTCTCACTTTCTTTGAGCATTCTTGCTTTGTAGCGCCCTGACTTCGACAGATCAACTGTGGCGGCATTCGCATTGCCTGCTACTTTCTTCTTCACATCACCCGTCTTGGAATTGTTCAGTCCGCTCATCTGTATACCTGAAACTTTTCCCTTTGAGTGACTTATATTTTGCATCCAGTTTGTCATCTTAATCTGCATACACGCTTCCCCTTATTCCAAACATTCATAGTTCCAGATTATTCTCTATCTGCACACAAATTCTCTGAAATGTTACCAAACATAAGACGATCTCTTTTCCCTAACGCAAACATCTATCTCATAGCTATATATCGACATAATGCTCTTATTTCATTAGCACACAGCCGCTTCAAGCACATCAAAATAATGTTCGAACGTCTTTCTGCAGCATCCCGGATCCAGGATAACAACTCCCGGTGTCACAAGCCCCGGTATCGCAAACGACATTGCCACACGGTGATCCTCATATGTCTCAATCTCGCACGCCTTCGGTTTGCCCGGATGAATGCAGATGGTGCCCTCATCAATCTCTTCGCACACAATCCCCAGACTCGTCAAATTGGAAACAATCGCATGCAGGCGATCGCACTCCTGATAACGGATATGTCCGATTCCTTCGATCGTCACCGGACTCTTTGCAAAGCAGCTGATTGCTGCCAATGTCAGTGCCTGATCGGAAAAAGCAGACAGATCAAACGTTCCGCCACACAGTCCCTCCTGCGGCGGATAGATGGTGATGCCATCCTCCAATTCAACGCTTCCGCACCCCATCGCTTCGAGCACATGCAAAAAGGTGATATCTCCCTGCAGGCTCTTCCAATGCACATGACGGACACTGGCAGGCACCGAGAGTACCGGAGCCATCGCATAGAAATAAGCCGCTGCCGACACGTCCGGCTCGATCCGGTAATCACGCGCCGTATATGACGCATCGCCGGAAATACAAAACGTATCATCCGCCAGACAATCCACTTTTACGCCAAACTGTTCCATCATCGCGATCGTCATCTTCACATACGACATACCGTGATGGCCCTTCACATGGATCACAAAATCCTCATCAAACAATACCGAAGCAATCAAAAGTGCACTTAAGAACTGGCTACTCCTGTCCACATCAATCGTAACCTCATGTTTACTTACCTTATCATTCCCGATGACAAACGGAAAGTGATACGCTTCCTCCAAAAAATCGATCGATGCTCCAAGATCCTCCAGTGCTTTCAGAAGCTCCTCCATCGGACGCTTCTTCATCTGCTCCGAGGCATCCACAAAGTAGTGTCCCTTAGATAAACCAAGATATGCCGTAAGAAAACGCGCTGCCGTACCCGCGCTTCCGACATTGATGGAAGCATCTGCATGTACCTCATTCTGACTGACACCGTGCTTCTTCTCTTCCACCGCTCTCTCATACGCCGGAATCTTACCGCCGCATCCTGTGATAGAAACCACGGCATCTGCCTCATCGATCTCCACCTCAAAGCCAAGATCAATGAGTGCCTGCAGAAAATGCCGGCTGTCATCCGAAAAAAGTACGCCGCGCAGCACACTTTTCCCCTCTGCCAGTGCCGCGATCAAAAGTGCCCTGTTCGTAATACTCTTCGATCCCGGCACATCCACCTCAATCTCCCTACATACTGCCTTCTTTACTTCATACTTCTCTATGGTTTGCATATTTGCAGCTCCTTTTTCGAATTCTATATTTACGATTGCGAAACTCCTGTAACGGCGTGCTCCGGCTGAACCCGACTCTGCGGCTGGCATCTCACCGGAGCACGGTTTTAGACAAAATCATTGAATTTACGAAAATCTCTGCCGGACTCAATTTTTATGTCCGAGCATTGCTTCGATAGTGGAACCCGGTTGTCCGTCTGACACAGATGTGCTCAAAATTTCTAGTCTGCCTAAGAGGGGCACTTTGTGAAATTTGATTGTGCCCGCTCTCGGTTAATGTCTCCCCTCATAGCATTAAGGAGTGCCACTAAGTTATGTGGTCGCAAACACGACCCGCGGGCACTTTTTCACAAAGATGCCCCACGTAAGGCAGACACGAAATCCATCGGACACATTCTGTGTTCAGACGAACAACCGAGGCTCCACTGTCTAAGCTTGAGCGGACAGAAATCATAGAAAGAGTCCGGCGGACATTTTCTGTAAATTCCTGATTTTGGATAACTAGTGTCCGGTGAGATGCCAGCCGCAGAGTCTGGTTCAGCCGGAGCACGCCATTCCATAAGTTTCGTCATCCCTCTAAGTGTATAAGAAAAAGGGGCTGCAAACATGCAACCCCTCCGACTTTTATAAATCGTTGAAAATCTGATAGATATCAATCTTGAGTGCATCCGTATCCGTCATTCCGATAAATACAGCTCCGTAATGATATCCGTCTGCGGCCTCTTCGCAACGAACAATCTCGATCACGGTGTCAACGACTTCCTTGGTCCAGATCTGAATCTTTGTATTATAATATGTTCCGACACTCAACTGCGTCTTGGCATTAAAACCGATTCCACTTCTTGAGATATCGGTCACGTCAACCTGAACATACTTTAAAGTGGTAACACCATCTTCATCCAGACGTTCCAACTGAACATCAACATACAGTTCCAGTCTCTTGTGTTTTCTCTTTTCTTCCATTATTCCGCTCCCTATACCCTTCATTCCTTGATTAAAATACTGTAAATATTGTATTACACAATAAACATTTTGACAAGTAAATTCAAACTATTTTATAAGCATAGCGTCACCGAAACTAAAGAATCGATATTTCTCCTGCACAGCAATTTTGTATGCATTCAACACATGTTCTCTTCCCGCCAAAGCCGATACAAGCATAACCAGTGTCGACTGCGGCAGGTGGAAATTCGTGATCAAAGCGTCAATCACTTTAAACCGATATCCCGGATAGATAAAGATCTCCGTCCAGCCACTCGTCTCGCGCAGTCTTCCGTTCTCGTCGGCTGCCGCCTCAAGCGTACGTGTACTTGTCGTTCCGACCGCGATAACGCGGCCGCCGTTATCCTTTGTGCGGTTGATCTTCTCGGCAGCTTCCGCTGAAACCATATAGAATTCCGAGTGCATATGGTGATCGAGCACATTGTCGACTTTCACCGGCCGGAATGTTCCAAGTCCGACATGGAGCGTTACTTCTGCGATATCAACGCCCATCGCCTTGACCTGCTCCAATAATTCCTTTGTAAAATGCAACCCCGCGGTAGGAGCCGCTGCAGAACCGTCATACTTGGCATAAACGGTCTGGTAACGGTTCTTATCCTTGAGTTGATGCGTGATATATGGCGGAAGCGGCATCTGTCCAAGCTGATCTAAGATCTCCTCGAAAATTCCCTCATAATGGAACTGGATCAGACGGTTTCCCTCTTCCACAACATCGATGACTTCACCCGTCAGAAGTCCGTCACCAAAAACAATCTTCGTGCCAGGCTTTGCCTTCTTTCCCGGCTTGACAAGTGTCTCCCAGACATCGTTTTCCTTTCTCTTTAAGAGAAGGACCTCGATCTTCGCCTGCGTATCTTCCTTGACACCGAACAGACGCGCAGGGATTACCTTCGTGTTGTTGATCACCAGGCAATCGCCCGGGCGAAGATATTCAAGAATATCGGTAAAATGCCGATGTTCTACTTCCCCCGTCTTACGGTCAAGAACCATAAGGCGGGAGCTGGAACGATCCTCCAGAGGATCCTGCGCGATCAGTTCCTCCGGCAGATCGTAATCATAATCTTTTACGTTCATTCCTTCTGTCATTGTATTAGCCTCTTAACTGAATTCCCATGCTCTCTAATCCGTTTAAGATCTTCTTCATAGCACTGGTAATATCGTTCTCCTCAAGGTTCTTCTCCTTGCCTCTGAACTTAAGTGAGTAAGCTACCGACTTAAAGCCGTCCTCGATCTGCTCGCCCTCATAGACATCGAACAGTTCGTAGCTTTCTAAGTATTTTCCGCCTCTCTGATCGAAGATCTTCTCGATATCACCAACAAGAATATCTTTCGGAACAACCATTGATAAATCTCTGGAAGAAACAGGGAAGTTTGTGATTCCCTCATATTTATAATCGAAGGATGCGCGCGCTACAATCTCAGGCATATCGATGACTGCGACATAAACACGTTCCTTAATTGCATAGTTCGCTGCAACGGTAGGATGAACCTCACCGAGATATCCGACAACCGTTCCGTCATAGACAACGCTTGCCTTGCGTCCCGGATGCAGGAAGCCCAGCTCCGCATTCGGATCATACTGCGGCTTCTCACGAAGTCCAAGCTGAGATAACAATTCCTCAACCACACCCTTCATCGTAAAGAAATCGCCGCTTCCGTACATACCGAAAGTCAGCTGCATACGCTCCTCCGGAAGTTCGGTGAGCGGAATCTGCTTCGGCAGATAAATGTTGCCCATCTCATAGAGACGTACATCCTTATTTCTACGTCCAAAGTTCGTAGAAAGTGATGTCAGCATACCATTTAAAGGCAGTGTACGCATGATGGAGTAATCCTCTCCGAGCGGATTGGAGATTACAACCGTCTCACGCAGCTTGGAATCTGCCGGGATCAGTAATTTATCAAATACCTTCGGGCTTTCGAAGGAATAAGTCATTGCCTGTGAGAATCCACAGAATTCTGCGACCTCACGCGCTTTCTCCTCCATGCGGAGCTTGAAGCTCTTGCCACCGGCAGTGGACTCGCCGCTTGGAAGTGTGACAGCGATGTTGTCGTATCCGAAGAATCTTGCAACCTCTTCCGCGATATCGGCATCACACAGAAGATCCTGTCTCCATGATGGAACAACGATTTCGTTTGCAGCCTCATCAAATCCAAGGTCGATCTTCTTAAAGTAACCGATCATAGTGTCTACATCGATGTCGGTGCCGAGAAGCTTATTGTATTTTTCAGGCTCGAATGGGATTCTGACGCCCTCTCTCTTTACCGGATATACATCGATTGCGCCGCCGACAACTTCACCAGCACCAAGCTCCTCAACCAACTGGCAGGCACGATTCATCGCTTCCATTGCAAGGTTCGGATCAAGTCCTTTTTCAAACTTTGCGGATGCATCGGTACGAAGTCCGATCTTCTTGGAAGATTTACGGATATTTGTTCCATCAAAGCATGCTGCCTCAAAAAGCATCGTGTGCACATTCTCGGTGATCATGGAATTCTCTCCACCCATGATTCCGGCGATACCGATTGCCTTGTCTGCATCACAGATCATCAGAACACTGTCATCCATTGTGCGTTCCTGTCCGTCCAGTGTTGTAAACTTCTCATCCTTAGCGGCGCGTCTTACAACGATCTCATGACCTGCAATTGTGTCAAGATCGTACGCATGCATCGGCTGTCCGTACTCTTCCATCACATAGTTGGTGATGTCAACCACATTGTTGATCGGACGGATACCGTGGGAACGAAGTCTCTCCTGCATCCACTTCGGTGAAGGCGCAAACTTGATGTTCTTTACAACTCTTGCGGTATAGCGGCTGCACAGATCAGCATCCTTAACTGTAACCTTAACGATCGAATTCACATCCTCGCTATTTCCGGTCTCTGTTACAACCGGAGGAACGAACTTCTTATCGAATGTTGCAGCAGCCTCTCTTGCAATACCAAGAACCGAGAAGCAGTCCACGCGGTTGGATGTAATCTCGTACTCGATAATGCTGTCATCCAGACCAAGATATGCAACTGCATCTTCGCCGACCGGAGCATCCTCATCAAAAATGTATAAGCCGTATTCCGGAGCATCCGGGAACATGTCACGGTTTGATCCGAGTTCCTCGATGGAACACATCATACCGTAAGAGTCAACTCCACGGAGCTTTCCGTTCTTGATCTCGATTCCTCCAGGAGTCTTGCTTCCGTCATGACCTCCTGCCACGCGTCCACCGTCCAATACAACCGGTACCTTTGCACCTTCTGTCACATTTGGAGCACCGGTTACAATCTGTAAAAGCGCATCTTTACCGATATCTACCTGACAGATGACAAGCTTGTCCGCATCCGGGTGACGCTCGATCTTCTTTACCTGACCGATCACGATCTTGGCAAGGTCTGCATCCATCTGCTCATATCCCTCACACTTTGATCCGGACAAAGTCATTGCATCCATATATTCCTGTGCGCTGCAATCCAGTCCCGGAACGAGCGCTTTGATCCATTTTAATGATGTTTTCATCTAATTATCCTCCTAGAACTGTTTTAAGAAACGGTCGTCGTTCTCATAGAGAAGACGCATGTCATCGATTTCATACTTAAGAAGCGTGATTCGCTCCTGTCCGATACCGAACGCAAATCCTGAATACTCTTCCGGATCAATACCGCTCATACGAAGCACGCGCGGATGAACCATTCCACAGCCGAGGATTTCAATCCAGCCCTCACCTTTGCAGAAACGGCATCCCTTACCGCCACACTTAAAGCAGGATACATCCATCTCCGCAGACGGCTCCGTAAACGGAAAGTGATGCGGACGGAATTTTACCTTCGTGTCCTTGCCGAACAACTGCTGTACGAACTGTGTTAATGTTCCTTTTAAGTCAGAAAATGTAATGTTTTTATCGATAACCATTCCCTCGATCTGGTGGAAGGACGGTGAATGCGTTGCATCCACTTCATCGGCACGGAATACACGTCCCGGTGCGATCATACGGATCGGAGGCTTCTTCTGCTCCATCACACGGACCTGAACCGGTGATGTCTGTGTACGAAGAAGGATCTTGTCATTGATATAGAATGTATCCTGCTCGTCCTTTGCCGGATGGTTTGCCGGAATATTTAATGCCTCAAAGTTGTAGTAATCATACTCAACCTCAGGTCCCTCAACAACTTCGTAGCCCATTCCTGTAAAAATGCGCTCAACCTCTTCGAGTACAAGTGTATTCGGATGGGAATGTCCGACACGATTCTTCTTGGCAGGAAGTGTAACGTCGATCACTTCCTTCTCAAGACGATGCTCAAGCTCAGCAGCCTCAAGCTTTGCCTTGGTTTCCTCAAGTTTTGCCTCGATTGCCTCACGCGTCTCATTGACCCACTGGCCAACCTTCGGGCGATCCTCCGGAGCGACATCCTTCATACCCTTTAATACTGCGGTAAGTTCACCTTTCTTACCAAGTACAGCTACACGGACATCATTCAGTTTTGCAAGGCCATCGGAATTCTCGATTTCAGCCATTGCATGTTCTCTGATTTTCTGCAACTTTTCTTTCATGGTTTTCTCCTTTTTGATGATTATAATTTCTCGAATTGTTACGCGTAAATAAGTGTGCGCTTGCCGCACACTTTCGCGCCCGAGCGGATACGCAGCATAAATTTCCACTCCGCGAGGTGCGCATCGTTGCAAGCTTGCTTGCATTTGCTGTATAGGAAATCCAATAGAGATTTCCTATACAACAAAAAGTCCCTTACAGTCCGAAGACTATAAGGGACGAATCAATCCGCGTTACCACCCTGATTCCTGTATCTTCTACAGGCTCTCATTCCTGCTTAACGTGCAGCTTCCGTCGCAGACTACTTACTGAATAAACTTCACCTGCGCAGCTCCTGTGCGAAAATTCGTTTCTTAACCTTACTAAGGAAGCTTACAGCCGATGACTTCCCCTCTCTTAAAGTGTTTTAAGAACTACTGAACACAATCTATGCTTTTAACACGTCTGCTATTGTAGCACAGGAATCCTTATCCTGCAAGTGTTTTTGCGATTCTTCACTTCATTTTGTGCAGAGTCACCACATTTTTAATTTCCGGCTGCTTCGTTTGCTTTTACATCAAAAATATTTTGTATTTTTGCATCTTTGTAATATGCTTCCAGAATCTCCTTCCAGCTTTTCCCCTCTCTTCCCATCGCATCGGCTCCATACTGACTCATGCCGATGTCGTGTCCGAAGCCTCCGCCCGTGAGAACAAATTTTCCTTTCTTCTGACTCGTGATCTCAAAACATGCAGACGGAACTGAGGAAAGCCCGGTTCTTTTCGTTCCGTCGGTCAGTGTCAGATTGGTAAGATATGTTCCCAGAAAAAAGCGAATTTCATTCTCCTTGTCATAGATGCGTTCCCCACTCTCAAACACAGCGCGAAGCGAGAGCACGTAACCGCTCCTGCTGCGCTCCTTTACCTCAAGCTTTTTCAGATGCCCATACTTGCTGTCCATCGCCATCTGATCCGACAACTCTGCCGTCCAGCGATAATATGGTGAGTCCATATCTTTTGCTTTCACGTTTCTCGTGATAAATTTATGAAAATTACGCTTTTTTGACAGGTTAACGGTCTTCTCCTTCGTATGATTTTCTGCAACCAGATAGTGTGGAGAATCCGTATTCCACACTTCAAGATCTTCGGAATATCCTGCCGAGGTTGAATAATAATAACAATTGATTAAACAATTCTCGTAAGTCAACACCATCCCTGTTGTATCGAGGACCGCCTGATCCGTAATCTCAGAACAATCCGTAGCATGATATACCTGATAAGAAGTTGTGTTATCCAAATTTGCTCCATACTTTGCATACTCTGTGGATTTCATCTGTTCATAGGCAAAGGTTCTCGCACACACCGCCTGCGCCTTTAGCGCCTCATAATCAAAGTACAGCGGCATCTCAGAGGGCAGTACATAGCGCACATAATCCTCCACCGGAAGTTCATTAACCAGAACATAGCCTTTTGCAGCCTTACGAACCAGGAAAGATCCGGCATATCCGCTTCCAAGTTCTTTTCCGTCTTTGTCGCACAGATATAACATCCCCACTCCCGGCTCGATCAACACTTCCTTCGTCTTTTTTTCTTTTAACAGTGACTTTGCGTTCACAACAGTTTCTGCAGCTACATTCGTTTCATCCGTGCGGTAAGCCTGATTACTTTTGACGTAAAGATTCGGATACGTCACACTATCCTTATTTTTGATCAGTACACGAATATGCTCCATTGCCTCTTCGCTTGTCTGGATCAAAGCACATGCCTTGTGTTCCGCCACAACAAGCCGCACCTTCGAATTGCCGACCACAAGATCATCAAGCGACTTCTGCCGCACCAAAAGCGTGCTCATCTGCTCTCCCGCAACCAGATATACCGGCAACGTTTCGTCATATGTAAGTGCTTCATACCCATTGATCTGAACCGATTGCTCAGAATAGCTGTCAAGTGTGCCTTCAATCGACTCTGCCTTGGCATAGATCTTCGTAATCTTTCCATCCGTGATCTCAACATCCGCCACACCAGTATAATCACTCGCTGCACTCTTATCCGCCACATAATATTTTCCCTCATACAACACGATCAGTTGCTTTTCCTTATCCTCATACAGATAGGCATTACAGAGCGTGCCCGAGAATGACTCCGCAAACGAAGTATCTTCCTTTGCGCTGGCAGAGTGTGTCAGTTTTGCTACGATCACAAATGTGAGAACCACGGTCAGAATCGTGAGCAAAAGCAAAGTGATTGCGAGTATTTTCATACCATTTTTCTTCATAAAACCATTCGTGCTCCATTCCCTTATTTTCCATTTTAATTCTGCGTTTTGAAGTTTTCGCGATCATTTATTTTAACGCACAGAAAGGAGCTGCCGTAATCGGCAGCCCCTCTTATCTTTTGTGCTTCACACTTCTTTTGTATTTTAAGAAATCTTCGGTATCTTTATTCTTTCTCTTTTGCATAAACCCAAAATGCCGGTTCCTGCAATTTAGACTCCTAGCTAAAGCTAGGTGGGTGACCGCAGTCTGCCTTCTGCCTTCCACTGATACGAGGT
>OLSD01001458.1_pt1 | contig 19527 bp, 17 predicted proteins | sample 1672211 | NCBI WGS metagenome assembly OLSD01 (sample SAMEA3136659, study PRJEB25190) | human gut metagenome | reverse complement strand
AATTAAACCACATTGCTTCCTCTAACAGATCTCTTCATCGCAACTAAATGATAGCGTTTACTTTATTAATAAAGCATTTATCGTTACAATCTAATTAAAGTTTCAATGAAACAAAGTAAGTCTAGCCCTTTTGACGTGTTACCAGAGAAATTCGTACACCTTGGGATCCTATTTAGTTGATGAGACAGCCTTTTGCCAACCATTAACTAACTATTGGATCGTTTTATCAACTAGTGATTGGAGGAAAAAATTATGTGTGGACGTTATTTTTTTGATTTAGCATCCGATGAACTGAAAAAGTATTATGAACAAGTAAAGCCACAGGCAGAAAGTCAGCAAATCCACATTGGAAAAAATGAAATTTTTCCATCGAACCATGTAGTAACGTTAGGTCTTAATCAAGAATCCGCTGTTGTGCCAGGTATCACTCGTTGGGGCTTTACCGGTTTTAAAAAAGGACAGCTGATGATCAATGCTCGAGCAGAAACAGTCGAAGAAAAAAAGACATTCTCTCACCCTTTCAAAGAGACTCGTTGTGTTTTCCCAATGTCGGGTTTTTATGAATGGGATTCTGATAAACACAAAGTAATGTTCACTGACAGTCAAACGTCCGTCCTTTATGTCGGTGGTTTTTATCGAATCCATAAAAATGAAGCTGGATTTGAAATCGAATCAATCATTTTGACCACTCAACCAAGTCAATCAGTGCTTCCCGTTCATGATCGCATGCCCTTAATCCTAGCAAAAGAACAGATTAAAGACTGGCTTAATGATTTAGATTTTGCAAGGAGTCAGCTGACAGCGAAGATGCCTGAGTTAAGTCGACGAAATGTAGACGAAAACCATATATAACCAAAAACAAACATGTACTGAAAAATACAATGAGCAAAATGCTTCTCAGATACTTCGGTTTGTTTTGAAGTGTTGAAGCATCATAACATTATTCAAATATTTACAAAAAATTGAACGAACACCTCAATACTAGCTGTCTTGCACAAAAACTTCTAATATATTGGTACAAAAAATGAAGCGTTCCAAAAATAGTAAAGACTATTTTCAGAACGCTTCATTTGATTTACTAGAGTTTGATCGAACTTTTCGTGATCAGTTACCTAAACATTATTCTTTCCAGCTATCGACTGTTTTTTGATTTTCTTTGATCCAGTCTTGTGCTGCTTGTTGTGGATCTTTTCCGTTATTGATCTCTAACATGACTTTTTCCATATCTTTTTCTGACCAGTGGAAATTATCTAAGACCTTATATGCTTCTGGTTGGTCTTCTTTTAATCCTTTGCGGACGATCGTATGGATTTCTTCAGCACTTCCCATAGCTTTTTTAGGATCTTCAAGATACTTCAAGTCATATTTAGCAAACATCCAATGTGGGGTCCAACCAGTAATAACGATTGGTTCTTTCTTTTTGATGGCTTGACCTAATGCCACTGTCATCGCACCTGAAGAAGAAGTTTCTACGGTCCAATCTTTTAAATTGTCATACTGCTTGATTGTATTTTCAGCAGCATTGACGACTCCGGCACCAGGTTCAATACCGGTGATTTTCTTACCTGCTTGATTGGTTAATTCTTCAATCGAGTTGACATCCATATAGCTTGGAACAGCTAAGCCAACTTTAGCACCAGTTAAATTAGCACCTAGATCATTTATTTGGTCTTTGTACTGTGCATATTGAGAACCATGGGTTTTTGGTAACCACGCAGATACCATCCCATCTGATTCTCCTTTAGAAACAGATTCCCACATGATGGAATTATCTAATGGTGTGATCGACACATCATAGCCCATTCCTTTGAGTACTTCAGCAACTACATTCGTTGAAGCTACTTCAGTATCCCATTCTACATATGAAAGATTGATTTTTTTCGTTTCTTTGTTATTAGCTAAACTACCTAAGCCAATGGCACCTAAAATCACAACCACTACAGCTCCAATAATGATTCCTTGGCGTTTTTTACTTTTTTGTTTGTTCGCACCTGTCGCTTTTTTATTATTTGGTTGATTCAAATGTTGCGTAAAACGGTCAATGATGATCGCCAAGATAACTAAAGCTACCCCGTTAACAAATCCATTTCCGACTTGCGCACGTTGTAATGCTGACAAGACGCCACGACCTAATCCTGGCGCTCCAATCATTGAAGCAATCACGACCATTGAAAGTGACAACATGGTGGTTTGGTTGATCCCCGCCATGATCGTACTTTTAGCCAATGGTAATTCTAACTTGAACAGTTTTTGCCAACTGGTACTACCAAATGAATCAGATGCTTCCACCAATTCTTTTGGTACTTGGCGAATACCTAGATTTGTGAAACGAACAGTTGGTGGTAACGCAAAGATAACTGAGGCGAATACCCCTGGAACCATCCCGATCCCAAAGAATGCAACTGCTGGGATCAAGTAAACAAATCCTGGCATAGTTTGCATAAAGTCAAGGATCGGTTTGATGATACTTTGCGCTTTGCTGCTTTTTGCCATTAAGATTCCTAATGGTACACCAATAATGATGGAGATCATACTAGACAATAAGACAAGTGTCACAGTATTCATCAAATCAGACCATAACCCTTGATTGTAAATAAACCATAGACCGATCAACGTAAACAAGGTCAGTCCTGGACGTTTCTTAGAGATAAAGAATGCAACGACTGTTAATAAAAGGATGAACACTGGCGCTGGAATAACTAATAATAAATTAGTGATCCCAGACATCACTGCTTGCCCGATCGTTTGTAGAAAAGCAAATAGTCCTGCAAACGTAGTCGTAAACCATTCTGTCAATTTTTCAACCCAATCTGCTACGGGTAATTGATAGTTTAATAAATTATTCATGTTCATTCACCTCACCTGATTCTGCTAATGCTTCAATCACACTTCCTCGAATGACAACCCCTTTAAGTTTACCGTTGTCAACGACTGCTAGTGGCGTAGGTGAATCATAAATAATATTGAAGATATCACTGACAATCATGTCTTTCCCAATGACAGTGACATTTTCATCTAAGAAATCAATCAACGGCCGTTTTTGGCGTCTGGCTTCTAGCGCTTGATCAGCTGTAATGATTCCTTTTAAGTTTCGTTTTCTATCGACTGCCATCAACATACTTACTTCTTCGTTGCGCATTCGAGTCAATGCAACATTCGGACCATCTGATTCAATATTGGTAGTCAACGCTGGAACCATGATATTTTGAGCTGTTAAGACTTTGGAGCGGTCCACTTCCTCCACAAATTCTCGAACATAATCGTTAGCAGGATTTGTTAAGATTTCTTCTCCTGTGCCGATTTGCATGATTTCACCATCTTTCATCAATGCAATACGGTCACCGATTCGCAACGCTTCGTTTAGATCATGGGTGATGAAAATGATTGTTTTTTGGACATTTGATTGTAATTCGAGTAGTTCATCCTGCATTTCACGGCGAATCAACGGATCAAGAGCAGAAAAAGCTTCATCCATCAATAAAATCTCTGGATCGTTGGCTAATGCTCGAGCTAGCCCCACACGTTGTTGCATCCCACCAGATAATTGATTTGGATATTGATCTTTAAATGAAAGCAAACTTGAGTTTTCAAGTGCTTGTTCTGCTTTTTGTTGGCGTTCTTCTTTCGGAACTCCTCGAACTTCTAAACCATATTCCGTATTTTCTAAGATCGTACGATGTGGAAATAACCCAAAGTTTTGGAAAACCATATTGATCTTGTGACGACGAACTTCACGAAGTTCTTCTTTACTCAATTTTGAGATGTCTTCTCCATCGATATAGATGTTTCCTGCTGTTGGTTCGATCAAACGATTCAATAATCGAATCAAGGTTGATTTCCCACTACCGGAAAGACCCATGATAACGAATATTTCGCCTTCTTGAACATCAAAGCTAGCATCGTACACACCGACCGTTGCGCCGGTTTTTTTCAATATATCTGTCTTCGGTTGATGATTCTTCATCATTTCTAAAGCTACTTGTGTCTTTTTACCAAATATTTTTGTTAAATTTTTTACTTCTACCTTTACCAAACAAATTTCTCCTTTTTTATGTTTATGTAAATTCATTTTACTTTCTGAAAAAAGTGACCACACTATACTAACATCGTGTAGTCACTTTGTCAAAAAGGAGACTTTTTTGTTTGCTTCCAAAATAAAAAAAACTTGAATAAAGCCCTAGCGGTTAGGCTTATTCAAGATTAAAATTTGATGATAAAAAATAATTAAAGGACTAGTTTTCTGGATAGAAGAAATTAGTCATTCTTTGTAAAGTAAATTCGTTTCCAATGAAATGTACAGTGTCACCCGCTGTGAATTTGGCATACGGTCCAGGTGAAACGAGCAACTCTTCTTTATGGGAAATCGCAATCACTGTCGCTCCTGTTGCTTGCCAAATATTCAACTCGCTGATGGAGCGGTCAAGATGGGTCGCTTCTTTCGTCAACGTTAATTCAAATGGCAATAAAGGATTCATCTTATGTATCCGTTTCGTTTGACTGACTAATTGATCTAATAATTGTGAAAAATGATCCAATTCTTCTTGTTGCTTTTCTACACTTGCCATAATTTCGGCTTTTGTTTCTTGGATCGATTGAACATCTTGGTATTGCAATAAAAAATCTTTGGCTTTCTCTTTTGAGGCAACGAATGCCCCACTGCCATGGCGAACCTCCATGATCCCTAGATCAACTAGCACATTGATTGCTTTCCTTGTAGTTTCAGGAGAAGCATTATATGTACTTGCTAAAGTGGATCTCGCATGGATCTTCTCCCCCACCTGATAACGGTTTTCCACGATTCGTTCAGCCAGATCAACTGCGATTTGTTGGTATCTTGGACGAACAATTTTTTTCTTTCCTGCCATTTATTCTCCTCTTCCTTCTCTTTTTCAGTTACATCTTACTATGGGAAATCAAAATAAGCAAAAAATCTTAAAAAGGTTTTAAGTCTGTTCCTTGGAGAAAAATCAAAAGAAGCAGAATCAACCACTCAAAAAAACAACGAACGATGAACTGTTTTTCGATCATCACTCGTTGTTTTTATCATCTCACATCCGTTAGACTTTCTTTACTGGGCAAGCACTTTTACAGTCATCACACGTTTTTCCAGATTTGATACGTGAAAATACAATATAACCAGCACTGCCAAAGATCAATACACTTAATAAAAAAGTCGCCATTTAATTTCCACCTTCTAATGATAACGTCAAAATTTCTTGTTTCTTCTGCTGCTTTTTCAATAAAGCGTAACCTAATCCAATCAGAACCATACCTGCTAAATAAGTCGAAAATACGATAGAGCCGCCTTCTAATAAATGGGCGAACTGATAAATCATGAAGCTTACCAAGTAAGCAAACCCACATTGATAGCCAACTGCGATCAGTGTCCATTTCCTTGAATTCATTTCACGATGGATCGCACCGATTGCTGCAAAACAGGGAGCACAAAGCAGATTGAAGGACAATAAGGAATAAGCAGCAGCGGAAGTATACGTACCTTGTAATGCTTGCCAAATCTCTCGACCATTTTCCGCTACTTCTTTGTGCCCAAACAAAATACCAAAAGTCCCAATGACATTTTCTTTGGCCACTAATCCAGTGATCGTAGCTACTGTTCCTTGCCAATTCCCCCATCCTAGTGGTTGGAAAAGAGGAGCCACAATCCGTCCAACACTTGCTAGAATACTTTGATCTTCCGTAACAGGTTGACCAAAAAAGTTATACGAAGAAGTAAACCAAATCAAAATACTTGAAACAAAGATGATCGTTCCTGCTTTTTTGACGAATGATTTACTGCGGTCATAGGTTTGGCGTAAAATCGTTGTTCCTTGTGGAAAATGATACGCTGGTAGTTCCATAATAAATGGTGCGGTATCGCCAGCAAATAACTTCGTCTTCTTCAACATGATCCCTGATAAAACGATGGAAGACATACCTAGAAAATAAGCAGAGGGGGCTACCCAAGAAGTATGGGGGAAAAACGCTCCTGCAATCAAAGCAATGATTGGTAATTTAGCAGAACATGGCATAAACGTTGTGACCATGATCGTCAAGCGCCGATCTTGCTCATTTTCAATGGTTCGGCTAGCCATCACTCCTGGAACACCACAACCTGTAGCAATCAACATAGGAATAAACGATTTCCCTGACAAACCAAATTTCCGAAATAAACGATCCATCACAAAAGCGATCCGTGACATGTAGCCACAATCTTCCAAGAAACTTAAACACAAGAACAAGACGATCAGCTGAGGTAGAAAGCCCAACACTGCGCCTACCCCTGCTATGATTCCATTGAGGATCAATTGTTGCATCCACTGTGCCACTTGCCAGTTGACCAGTACCTGTTCGACGTGTTGTGGCAACCAGCTGCCAAATAACGTGTCATTGATCCAATCAGTTCCCATTGTTCCGATTGTTTGAATCGCTAAATAATAGATCAGCCACATGACAAAAGCAAAAATTGGTAAAGCGAACCAGCGATTAGTAACGATTCGATCGATTTTATCACTGATGGACAAGCGAAATGAATCCGTAGACACGACACAAAGTGCAGTAAGTTGCGTTAGCCATTCATATCGTTCATTAATAACTATTGTTTCGCTATCTTCATCAAATAGTCTCTCTGTCAGACGAATCAGCTGCTCAATTTCTTTTTCTTGTTTTGTCGTTATTGTTTGTTTTTCCCATAACTGTGGATCACGCTCAAAATATTTGATGGCAGACCAGCGTTGAAAAGGCTGATCTTTTCCTAATATCTCTTCGATTTCATGGATTGCAGCTTCTAGTCGATCGTCATAATTAGTTAGTAAGGATACCTTCTGTTCTTTTGGCTGCTTGGAGGCATCAATGATTTTCTTCGTGAGTTTATCCAACCCTTCTTTTTTCAATACACTGATAGGAATCACAGGTATGCCTAAACCATAACTTAATTTTTCGACATTGATTTTTTTGCCATTTTTTTTAATGATATCCATCATATTCAGTCCGATAATGATGGGGATGCCTCTAGATCTAATAATTGTGCAGTCAGATAAAGATTTCTTTCTAAATTTGTGGCATCGACAATATTGATGATCAGATCAGGACATTCGTTGGTCAGATAATCTCTCGCAATTACTTCTTCAGGTGTATAAGGTGACAGGGAATAGATTCCAGGTAAATCTTGAATCTTGATTATCGGATTCTTCTTCATTTTTCCTTCTTTTTTTTCCACCGTTACCCCTGGCCAATTCCCTACGTATTGTTTAGCACCAGTTAAGGCATTGAATAAACTACTCTTTCCACTATTAGGGTTACCAACTAAAGCTACCTTCATTTTTTACACCTCTTTTTGCACAAGGATCAACATTGCTTCTTCTTTACGAAGCGTTAACTCATACCCTCGCAAGGTAATTTCTAACGGATCTCCTAGTGGTGCTAATTTTCTTACGGTCAAAGGAACATTTTTCGTTACACCCATATCCATCAAACGCCGTTTAACAGCGCCTTTTCCATGTATCCCTACAACGATTCCTCGTTCTCCAACAGTCAGTTGATCTAATGAAGTCCAGTTATCCTTAGAAAGTTCGTTCTTTTTCACTAAAATTTGTTTAAACAACTCTCGATCGATCGCGATCCGATTATTTTTTAGCAGGACGATTCCATTACTTCCTGATCGATTGATAACAACGAGTTTACTTCCAACGATTATACCGAGATTTTGCAAATGTTTTTTGACTGCTTCACTCGTTTGCAATTTTTCAATTTGGTAAACAAGATTTAGCTTCGCTTCTTCTAAAGGGACAGTGGCATCTAAAGATAAAGTAGCATTCAAATTCATAAATCGATTTTCATCTCCTTCTTGTGAAAAACATCATGATAGTTCTTTCTATTTATTTTTCCTAGTATTTACTTCATTTATCAACATACATTGAGAATCATTCTCAATAAGAATACTCTCGTTACTTGATAAAGTCAACGAACGTTGTGATTTTATGAGCGAACTTTCATTTAACCACTTAATAAGGAGATAAAAAAATCTTTTCGGGGATTTTTCCACAACCTTCACTGTACTAAAACAAGTATTTTTTCCCCTGTTACTTGTTTTCAGCTGTTTTTCAAAAACCACAAAACATAGTATTCCACAGTTTCCACAACACAAGATGTAGTGTTTGTTGTTTGACTTTTTTACTAATAGTTTTATACTATTCATTATAGATAAACAAGAGCTGTGGAGGAGGCAATACACATGAATGTCAAAATATTTTCTAAAAATAATTGTATGCAATGCAAGATGGTCAAACGCTTTTTAACTGACAACCAAATCGATTTTGAAGAAGTTAATATCGACGAACAACCAGATGCAATTGAATGGTTAAAAGCTCAAGGATTCCAAAGTGTTCCTGTCATTACGTCAGATGCACAAACGGTGATCGGGTTTCGACCAGATCAACTTCGCAAACTTGCTAGTTAGTCACCAGTCAATCGAAATGGAAAAGAACGTAGAATTGGATTTGATGGAATTGAGGCACTTGTTTTTGCCGTAAACTCCCCAAATCCTTTTTTACAGCACGAAACAATATTCACTATCAAAATATGGAATGAAGGTTGGGCGTACTTATGAGTCTTAAGCAGTTAAAAGATGTTAGTTACTTTAAATTAAACAATGAAATCAATCGACCAGTAAATGGTCAGATCCCGCTAAATAAAGATAAAGAAGCGCTAACCGCTTTTTTTGAAGAAAATGTCAAACCAAACACGATGACGTTTGCAACAGCAATGGATAAAATCAATTATTTGATTGAAAACGACTATTTAGAGTCAGAATTTATCCAACTGTACTCTGCTGAATTTATTGAATCACTTTATCAATTTTTAGCAGAACAACACTTTACCTTTAAATCATTTATGGCTGCCTACAAATTTTATTCACAATATGCGTTAAAAACGAATGACGGGACTGCTTATCTTGAATCTTATGAAGATCGAGTAGCTTTCAACGCACTTTATTTTGCTAATGGTGATGAACAATTGGCGCTGTCTTTAGCAGATGAAATGATCCACCAACGTTACCAACCTGCTACCCCTTCTTTCTTAAATGCCGGTCGGAAACGTCGTGGGGAACTCGTTTCTTGTTTCTTGACACAAGTAACTGATGATATGAACTCTATCGGTCGTTCGATCAACTCTGCTTTACAACTATCACGTATCGGCGGTGGTGTTGGGATCACTCTTGCACCGATCAAAGGTTATGAAGGAGCAGCAAGTGGTGTTGTTCCTGTTATGAAATTATTTGAAGATAGTTTTAGCTATTCAAACCAATTAGGTCAACGTCAAGGTGCTGGTGTCGTTTATTTGAACGTCTTCCACCCAGACATCATTGCTTTTCTTTCTGCCAAGAAAGAAAATGCAGATGAAAAGATCCGAGTAAAGACACTTTCACTTGGTGTAATCGTTCCTGATAAATTTTACGAGTTAGCTCGTAAAAATGAAGAAATGTATCTTTTCAGTCCTTATAGTGTGGAAAAAGAATATGGCGTGCCATTTTCTTATGTCGACATCACTGCTGAATATGATCATTTAGTAGCGAATCCTAATATTCGGAAACAAAAAATCAAAGCACGTGAACTTGAAAATGAAATTTCGAAATTACAACAAGAATCCGGTTATCCTTATATCATCAATATTGATACAGCTAATCGTGAAAATCCAGTTGACGGAAAGATCATCATGAGTAACTTGTGTTCGGAAATCCTACAAGTTCAAACACCTTCTGTTATCAATGGAAAACAAGAATATGAAGTATTAGGAACGGACATCTCATGTAATCTCGGTTCGACTAACATCGTTAACTTGATGGACAGCCCTGATTTTGGTCAGTCTGTGCGTACGATGACACGGGCATTGACTTACATCACAGATGCTTCCGATATCGATGTTGTCCCTCCAATCCAAAATGGAAACAAATTGAATCATACGATCGGACTAGGAGCAATGGGCTTACACACTTTCTTTGCGAAGGAACAAATGGCGTATGGCTCTGAAGAATCCTTAGATTTCACAAATATTTACTTTATGCTTTTAAATTACTGGACATTAGTTGAAAGTAATACGATTGCTCGTGAAAGAAAACAAGTCTTCCATAACTTTGAAAAATCTGCTTATGCAGATGGAAGCTATTTTGATAAATATGTTACTGGAGAATTCCAACCAAAATCTGATAAAGTAAAAGCTTTATTTGAAGGAATCTTTATTCCAACTGCTGAAGATTGGGAAAACTTAAAACAAGCGATCATGACCGATGGTTTATACCATCAAAATCGTCTAGCTGTAGCACCGAATGGTTCGATTTCTTATATCAATGACACTAGTGCAAGTATTCATCCGATTACACGCATGATCGAAGAGCGTCAAGAAAAGAAAATCGGGAAAATCTATTACCCAGCGCCTTATCTGTCAAATGAAACAATTCCTTACTATACTTCAGCTTATGACATGGACATGCGAAAAGTCATTGACATTTACGCAACTGCTCAACAACATGTAGATCAAGGAATGAGTTTAACCCTATTTATGCGTTCTGAAATCCCAGAAGGTCTATATGAATGGAAAACAACGACTAAACAAACAACACGTGATTTGAATATCTTACGTCACTACGCTTTCCATAAAGGAATCAAATCAATTTATTACGTTCGGACGTTTACTGATGATGCAGAAGAAATCGGCAGCAATCAATGTGAAAGTTGTGTCATCTAAAACAAGTAAGCAAAAAATGAACAGACAGGTAATTTAAATAAAGGAGCATTTCTCATGTCAGAAACTTACTATGAAGCAATAAACTGGAATGAAATTGAAGATATCATTGATAAATCTACGTGGGAGAAACTAACTGAACAATTTTGGTTAGATACCCGTATTCCTTTGTCTAATGATTTAGATGACTGGCGGACACTGTCACAGTTAGAAAAAGATACGGTTGGCCATGTCTTCGGTGGACTGACTTTACTCGATACTGTCCAATCAGAAAGCGGAATGGATCAGCTGCGTAAGGATGTCCGTACGCCGCATGAAGAGGCTGTATTGAACAATATCCAATTTATGGAATCGGTCCATGCAAAAAGTTATTCTTCCATTTTTAGTACATTGAATACAAAAAAAGAAATCGAAGAAATCTTTGAATGGACGAATACAAATCCTTATTTACAAAAAAAAGCGGAACGTATCAATGAAATCTACAAAAATGGCACAGCTTTAGAAAAGAAAATCGCTAGTGTGTTCTTAGAAACATTCTTATTTTATTCCGGCTTTTATACTCCTCTTTATTATTTAGGAAATAATAAGTTAGCGAATGTAGCAGAAATCATCAAATTGATTATTCGAGATGAATCTGTTCATGGGACTTACATTGGCTACAAATTCCAATTAGGTTACAATGAACTATCAGAAGAAGCACAAGAACAGCTAAAAGACTGGATGTATAATTTATTATATGAATTGTACGAAAATGAAGAACGTTATACCGAGGAACTGTATGATCCAATCGGTTGGACGGAAGAAGTAAAAACATTCTTGCGCTACAATGCCAATAAAGCATTGATGAACCTGGGAATGGATCCACTTTTTCCAGATACAGCGAATGATGTCAATCCAATCGTGATGAACGGTATCTCTACCGGTACCAGCAACCATGATTTCTTCTCACAAGTGGGAAATGGCTACCTCTTAGGGCATGTGGAAGCAATGCAAGATGACGATTATTTGATTGGTTTAGATGACTAAATAGGAAAAGAACGTTTAAGCGTTGGGTTGTCCCCACCTTAAACGTTCTTTTTTATGTGCTTTTTCTCAGTCAATCATTTGATATGTTCATGAAACTAAATATGGAAAATTCTCTCTGCATACTGGTCTTCGATTTTTAGGTTTCGTTCGTGTCCCCCATCGATATTCGCACTTAAATAAACTGGCGGTTCAAAACCTTGAGCAACCATTCGCTCAATGGCTTCTAACATCGTTTGTTGGAGTAACAATGTAGCCGCATATGTCGAAGTCCCGCAGACTTTGGTCTCTAATCCATCAACAGGTAATACCGCATCACCATAAACAGAGTGGTTATCTAAAACAACATCTGCAAATTCATACAATAACTTTCCACTTTCATGTCGTGAAGTGGATGCTTTAGAGGCAGCCAATGCCGTGACCACGATCAATTTATTTCCACGCTTTTTGATTTCCTCAGCCATTTCAATTGCCATGGGGTTTCTTCCAGAATTAGAAATCAGGAAAAAGACATCATTGGGATGGATGGACACTTTGTGCATGAGTGTTCGTCCGACACCAGCATGTTGTTCATACATGCCCCCCGCAGGATCTAAAATCAGTTTTGACGGTATCAATCCACCTGCACGCCCACTGATTTCTAGCGCTGCTGCATGGGAATGTCCGCTACCAAAAGCCTGCGTAATCCCACCGTTCATAATTCCATCGGCTACGATTTGGGCTGCTTTCGTTATATTTTCTGTTTCATACTTCTCTAATGTTTCAGTTAATTTTTTACATTCTTCAAAAAATGCGAGTGTCATAAGGCTCTCTCCTTTTTATGATTATTCCTCATTTAGTTAGAAAATCACATGATTCCGAATACTCTTAATAAAATCGATAACACCATAATCGCTAAAATCGCTCTTGTTGAATTAAAGTATTTTTTGCCTAACAACCAATAAATGACACCCACTAAAAGGGCTGGAATCATCATCGGCATGATCTGATCTAGTGTTTCTTGAAGGTTAAGTTCGACATCTCCCGTTTTAAAGGTCCAAGTAATTTGGGCATTGATCACCGATGGAATCATGGCACCAATCACCGTGACCCCTAATAAAGTAGCAGCATTGGTCAACGCATTCAAATGTCCGGACATACTAGTCACTAATTTCACGCCTTGAGTATAACCTATTCTTACAGAGAAAAATCGAAAGACTAAAATCGCCAGATTCACTAATACCCAAACAGCAACTCCGATCGCGTTTCCTTGTAGAGCTAAATAGGAAGCCACTGAACCAAAAACAGTTGGGAACAATACCCCAAAAATCGTATCCCCGACACCAGCAAATGAACCCATTAATCCAGTTTTCAAACTAGACACCGTATCTTTTGATTGTTTGCCTTCCGCTTCTTCAGTAGCGATATCGATTCCCAAAATAAAACCGCCCATATGTGGTGTGGTATTAAAAAATTGACTTTGCATGTTCATCATGGCAATCTTGGTTTCTTCATCGTCGCCGTAGAGTTTTTCGATGATCGGTAACATGGAGTACAAATAGCCCCCACCCATCATTCGCTCGTAGTTCCAAGACAATTGGCTACCATACAACCAATTGATACTTACTTTATCTAGGTCTTTTTGATTAATCTTCGTACTCATCAGCACTTAATCCTCCTTTTCCATTTACATCAGCTTGAGCCACTTGTGTCAGATTGTTTTGCTTTCCGATCAAATTCTTAAATTGTAAAATGGCTAAAGCCAATCCTAATAAAGCCACGCCAAACATAGGCATCTTTAAGTAAGCAACTGCCAAAAACCCAATCATCAAGTACGTAATGAAATTTTTAACTGGTAAAAATCTTAATAAAATGGCGATACCGACTGCTGGTAACATGCCACCTGCAACTGCCAACCCGCCAGTCAACCATTCTGGAATTACATCTGAAACAATTTGAATCACTCGGTCACCAAAACTAAAGACGATAAAAATAGGTACTCCTCGTGATAATCCCCAACTCATTGCTCCCAACAAGTGATAAATTCTTATTTTTTTAGTATCAGCTAAACGAATATTTTTATCGATTCTCTTTTGAAAGAACACATTGCAAAATCGAGCAAAAATATCTAGCTGAATCATCAACAATGCTACTGGAACAGCTAATCCGATACCAAATTCCACACCTCTTCCACTCGTAATCGCAAAAACAGTTCCCACGATCGAAGCGGTCATATAATCTGGGACACTTGCTCCTCCATAAGCTTGAATACCCAATCCCATTAATTGCAATGTCGCACCTACTGCCAATCCAGTGGTCAGATCCCCCATTACTAAACCTGTAATGGTACCTACGATCAGTGCTTGGTTAGCAATCACATTGATCCCTAAATTTTCGATGATGACATAAAATCCTAACAGTGATAATACGATGATTTGCCAAATTTCTATATTCATTCGTTCCCCCTACTTTCCGTAAAATTGTGAAAATCGTTTTTCTTCTTCCATTGGTACCATTTGTGCCGTCACAACGACTCCTGCTTTTTCCAACTCTAAAATCTTCGCAATTTCTGCTTCGGTTAAAAAGACGGATTTTTTGATTTGAAGGGTTCCTTCTCTCGAACTGGCATTGCCTAAATTAAATGATTCAATTGGTACACCCGCATCGATCAAATCAAAGATCGTTTGAATCTTTTTGGTAAGCAACATGATTTTTTGATCTTGATAAATCCCTTCTTTTAACCGTTTTGCAGCGGTAACCGTTTTCAATATACTCAATTTGATACCACCAGGAACAGCAGCTTTTAAAGAGGCCTTAGCAATTGGATCATTGACCACTCCATCATCAACGATCATAACTCTTGTTGTTCCCATTTTCCCTAACCAAAGTGTCGCTACTTGACCATGGATCAACCGTTCATCCAATCGGACATGGCTGATCCCCAATTCACTCATTTTGTTGGAAACGGAAGCCACAACTGATGGCTCAGTCTCTGCTGTGTTCGATGGTAAATCCGCTGCGGTGCTTCCAAGGGACGTTTTAATCCCTTGAACACCGACGGTCGAAATAGTCTGAACGATTTCATTCAGCGAAGCCTTAGGATTAAAGCGTTCGCTATAAGCTTGAAGCAGCATCGGAATATTCAAACCAGAAACAATTTCGATTTTTCTGCTTCCTTCTTCTTTCAGCTGGTTCAGCTGATTAAAAGGTGTCCCACTCCATAGATCAACTAAACACAACAGTTCATCATCAACGGAATACTTCGCTAACACCTGTTCCACTTGGTGGCGAAACTCTTCTGGACTATTTTCAGGCATCAATACACACACATCTACCTGTTCTTGTTCTCCAAAGATCATGTCTCCCGTTTGCTTTACGCCTAAAGCGAACTCGCCATGGCTTGCAAGAATAATGCCGATACTCATTTTTCTTCCTCCTTTAGTGTTAATTCAATCACTGGGATCAATTCATTTGGTTCTTTAATCGGAATGTTTAGCATCAACATGCTCGGGTCAAGCGCCTCCTTCACATGAACTTCAGTAATCTCTTTGTATAAATTAGTTGTCGCTTTTCTTTCTCCTCCTAAATGCTTCGTATCGACAAAACGAATCTCGGAACCATCATTGAGCAGTTTCGCAAACTTCACTTTCCCACCTAATTCTGGTAATAAAATCGTTCGATAAGGCCAACTAAAAATGTGAAGATATAATTTATTTCCTTTTTGAGTGTATCGACAATCTTGAGGTGGTGTAAAACTAGATAACCCCGCACCGTAAATCGCTTTTCCATGTTTTCGTAGCCATTGACCAACAGAACTTAAAATGCTATTGCTATTGTCATCCCACTCTCCTCGTGCGTTTGGTCCAATATTCATCGTGAAATTCCCACCTTTGGAGACAGTATCCACTAGTTGTTTCGCTACCATTTCACTCGTTTTGAAATTAAGGTTATCCCGATCGTAACCCCAACTATTATTTAAGGTTTGAACGGTTTCCCATACCTCTTCTTCGTTGTCCATTGCCTTACTTCTAGCAAATTGTTCTGGAGTAAGTACACCACGATGTAAGTCTAACCGGTCATTGATCAAAATATTGGGTTGAATCTCATGGATCATTTTTTCTAATTCAACACTTCCCCAATCTTGCGCCCCTTTACCGACCGAAGTCCCCCAATCTCTGCTTTTATAAGAAAAATCAAACCATAGATAGTCAATCGTACCGTAACTTGTCAATAATTCTCTGACTTGATTTGCCATAAATTGGCGATAATTTTCCATGTTGCCAGGATGTTGTTCGATATAGGTTGGATTATTTCTCATTGGATGATAGCCATCTACTAAGAAATCTGGATGATGCCAGTCTAATAGAGAATAATAAAGACCGATCTTGATTCCAACTTGACGAAATGCTTCAATCAATTCTCCTAACAAATCTCTCTGATATGGTGTTTTTCCTATGTGATATTCTGTTTCTTTCGTATGCCATAAACAAAAGCCATCATGATGTTTTGCTGTAATGATGACATACTTAAAACCTGCTTCTTTGGCTTTTTGAGCCCATTCATGTGGATCTAATAAATCAGGATCGAATTGATCCAGATATTTTTGGTAATCTGCTACACTGATTTCTTCTAAAGTCTGGACCCATTCATGTCTTCCTGCCACTGAATACAATCCGAAATGAATAAATAAACCATATCGACTCTCAGAAAACCATTTTCGTTCACTATTTACACTCATTTTTTTCCTCCGTTAACATTTCTATTTGATTTAACCAAAGTATAACGAGCAATTTAAAACGTTTCTATACTTGAATAATTTGTTGACATTTATTCAAAAAATGATTCACGCGAAAATATGTAAGCGTTCTATTGTATGATTATAACCGAAGCAGATTTGCTATCCACTTAGAAAAGGAGGAAAAATCTATGAGTACGATCTTAGCCTTTGATTTAGGTGCTACCAGTGCGCGAGGTATCGTTTTTTCCTTAATGAATGGTCAAATCAAGGAAGAAAAAGTTTATCGTTTCACTGATTACCAAGTGATTGATTCCGACAAAGATGAAATCCATTGGAATATTGAGAAAATCATGACGAATATCAAGGAAATCATTACTTTAGCAACTACAGAATATGTCATTGAAAGTATCGGCATCGATACATGGGGCTGTGATTTTGGTTTGATAGATAAAAAAGGACAGCTAGTGCTACCACCACTTTGCTATCAAACTATGCTGAAAGAACCTAATTTACATTATGGTGGGGATTTACCAACTCACTTTCACGAACGTACAGGGATTCCAAATGCATCGATCAATACCAGTTCCCAACTACTCTACTTGAAAGAACATTATCCTGAGCAGCTAAATAAAGCAAGTACTCTTTTGATGATGCCTGATCTGATCCATTTTTTATTAACAGGTACGATCTTAACAGAATCTTCGATCGCCTCAACGAGTCAATTATTCGATATCGATAAACATCAATGGGCATCCGACCTTATTGAACAATTAGGGATTTCCCCTTCCTTGTTCTCAACGATCGTTCTTCCATATACAAAAATCGGTTTGATAAATCTAGCCGAAAAACAACTTCCGATTCATTCGGTGATGTCCCATGATACTGCTAGTGCGATCTTTGCTTTACCAACCAACGATCACTCTTGTTTCTTTTTATCCTCTGGCACCTGGTCTGTTCTAGGAGAAAAATCAGAAAGAGGAATTTTGGTCAATCACCCATTAGATACGAACTATTCTTATGAACAAGCCGGTGATGGAAAAATATTAAAACTCAAAAACATGTTAGGAATGTGGTTCATTGAGGAAGCTTTAGCGTTCAGCAATCAAACCCAGTCAATCACGATCCAACAGATCCAAGACATGCTACTTACTGCTGAGCCGATTCATTTTTTCTTTGATAACGAACATCCTGAATTTTTGAGTAAAGGTCAATTTGTAAAAAAATTGCAGCAATACGGAAACCAACATCATTTTTCATCAATTGAAGAGCCACAACAATTGTTTTTAGCCATCTATCAAAATCTAGCATTTAAATACGCTGAAACGTTCGATAAATTAGCAGGTTCCGCTCCTTTCACTAAGCTATATTTATTTGGTGGTGGGAGTAAATCACACTTTTTGACTCAACTAACAGCCAATTTAACGCAAACGACGATAGAGGTCTGCTATTCTGAAAATTCAGCTTTAGGTAATGCGTTAGCCCAATTTTTAGCGATCAAAGCAATCAAAAATAGAGACGAATTAGTTACGCTCGTTACAGAAAATTATCCACCAATTTCTTTTTTCCCAGAAGTTTCGACACCCTTTGAACAAACGTACATCAACTATAAACAATTTATGAGGAGGAATATCAATGAATTATCCTAAAATCGGCATCAGACCTACGATCGATGGCAGACAAGGAGGCGTCCGTGAATCATTAGAACAACAAACGCTGGACATGGCGCGTCGAGCAAAAGAATTGATCGAATCATCCCTTTATTACATGGACGGCACTCCAGTACAGTGCATTTTACCAGAACAAACGATTGGCGGTTACGCCGATGCCAGCTTTGTTGACGATGATTTTGCCCGTCAAGATGTGGTCGCTACCTTAACGGTGACACCTTGCTGGTGCTATGGCACAGAAACGATCGATTTACGACCAGATACCTTTAAGGCGATTTGGGGATTTAATGGTACAGAACGACCAGGAGCTGTTTACTTAGCTGCTGCTATGAGTGGCTATGCGCAAAAAGGAATTCCTGCATATAAGATCTATGGTGAACAAGTCCAAGATAGCGACGACAAGTCGATTCCAGCTGACGTCCAAGAAAAAATCTTACTCTTTGCACGTGCGAGTGTGGCTGCCGGGGAAATGAAAAACAAATCTTATGTGAATATCGGTGCTTCTTCAATGGGAATTGCCGGTAGTCAAATCAATCAAACCTTTTTTGAAAAATATCTAGGAATGCAAGTCGAATATGTGGATATGACTGAAGTCTTACGTCGAATCGAACTAAATATCTTTGATCCGAAAGAATATGACACCATTAGAACTTGGATCAAACAATATTGTCAGGAAGGAATCGATATTAATGCAGGCAAGTCATTCCCTGAAGTCATTACAAAATCACGCTATATCGCTGAAGAAGATCAGTGGGACTTTATTGCCAAACAAACACTAATCGTTCGTGATCTTTTATTTGGCAACCCTGAACTAGCAAAATTGGGTTGGCTGGAAGAAGCAAAAGGCAGAAATGCCATTGCTGGAGGGTTCCAAGGACAACGACAATGGACCGACTGGCTACCCAATGGTGATTTTATGGAATCTATTTTAACCAGTACTTTTGACTGGAACGGCCCTAAACAACCCGTCTCATTCGCTACTGAAAATGATACCTGTAACGCTGCTGCTATGTTATTTGGCTCTTTATTGACTAATAAAGCACCGATTTTTTCCGATGTCAGAACCTATTGGAGTGCGGAGTCAGTGGAAAGAATCACTGGGCACAAATTAACGGGTAAAGCACAACATGGCTTAATCCATCTACTGAATTCAGGTGCGAGTGCTTTAGATGGCAGTGGTGGAAGTATCGATCACGAAGGTAATCCAACGATGAAAGAATTTTGGAATATGACGAAAACCGATATCCAAGCCTGCTTAGAAAAAACAAAATGGTGTCGGGCTAATTATGAATACTTTAGAGGCGGTGGCTTCTCCAGCCAATACCATCTACAAGCAGAATTACCTTTAACGCTCATTCGTTTGAATATCGTTGAAGGTGTGGG
>OLSD01001449.1_pt1 | contig 19560 bp, 16 predicted proteins | sample 1672211 | NCBI WGS metagenome assembly OLSD01 (sample SAMEA3136659, study PRJEB25190) | human gut metagenome | reverse complement strand
CTGGCTCTTCGGCTCCGGCGACACCATCTGGACGCTGATGGTCGAGAAGGCAATTGTCCACAGAAACGGCGAGATCACCTTCGTGTTCAAGAACGGCACAGAGGTCAAGGTCGGAGAATAAGATACAAGGTCGCAAGGTCGTTCGTATTTTGGGCGAACAGGTTTTGCGGCCTTTCTTTTGCGCTCTTGAGGAATCATTAAAATGTGCACACCCTTTTTGCCGAAAATGCACACCCCCGACTAAAATCTGCACACCCCTCGACCTTTCGTTAAAAAGTGTTATGGGAGAAAACGCAAAAGGCTCCGCAGCTACCGTTTCCGGAACGCCACGAAGCCTTATATCGTTAAAAAGTATCGAAAAGCCTTGCAAATCAAGGACTTTGCAAAAAGAAACTGGACACCAATCAAGATACGTATGGTATCAAAATTGGTGTCCAGTTATGGTGCCGGTGGTGGGACTCGAACCCACACGGAGTCGCCCCCGGCGGATTTTGAATCCGCTACGTCTACCATTCCATCACACCGGCATACAGCTCGATTATTATACCTTATTTTGTGGACAAATGCAAGAAAAATTTGCCTCCCCTGAAATGGGGGCGTAGGACTACGATACATATTGGATGGTGCAGACCGTCGGACCCCGCAAAATACCCCCCTGGGCCCGGCAAGACCGGGTCCAGGGGGTATCTGTGTATTTCTCTCCGGCACGCTCACCTGGCGTACAGCAAGCCAATAAGCCAGTTCAGCGTCCGTCCCGGCAGAATGCGGGTCAGGAATACAAAGAACTGATAGTCCAGCCGTATGGTATAGATGGGCTTGGGCCGCCGCTTCATGGCCACCCGGGCGATAAACGCTCCGGCCTTGGCCGGGTCCATACCCGTCTGCTCGTCGTGCTCCATCCTCTGGACGGACCGGCCGATGCGGCCCTGATACACGTCGTCTCCGGCCATGGTTTTCACCCGGGCGGCGGTAAAGCCCGTGTGAATATCTCCGGGCTGTACGGCGCACACGGTAATGCCAAAGGGCCGCAGCTCGTTGGCCAGGGCCATAGCATACGCGTTCACCGCCGCCTTGCCGGCGGAGTAATACGCCTGGAACGGAATGGGGCAGGGCGCCGCCACAGAGCTCAGGTTCACGATGCGGCCCCGGCCCGCCCGGCGCATGTGGGGGATCACGGCCTTGTTCATCCGCACCATGCCGAAGAAGTTCACGTCCAGCAGCCGCTGGGCCTCCGCCGTGTCCGTAAACTCCACCGCTCCGGAGATGCCGAAGCCTGCGTTGTTGATGAGCACATCGATGCGTCCGGCCTGGCCGATGATCTCCGCCACGGCGGCGCGGACCTGGTCCTCGTCGGTAATGTCGCAGCGGATGTGGTGCAGACCCTCCACCCCCTGCTCCCGGCGGCTGAGCTCATACACATCATAGCCCGCATCCCGCAGGCACAGGGCCGTAGCCTTTCCGATGCCGGAGGTGCCTCCGGTGATAACCGCAATCTCACTCATGGTCTTTCACCAGCACGTCCGCCATGATGTCCATGGCCTCGTCCAGCAGGGCCTCGGTATGGGTGGCCATATAGCTGGTCCGCAGCAGGGCCTCCCCCTCCGGCGTGGCCGGGGGCAGGGTGGGATTCACATACACGCCCCGGTCATAGATCTCCCGGGCCACCTCCAGGGTGTGGTAGGTCTCGTAGGTATAGATGGGGATGATGGGCGTGGGGGCCGTCAGGGCGGACTCCCGGATCTTCAGTCCCCGGTCCGTCATGCCCTTGCGGGCATAGAGGCTCAGCTCCCGCAGCCGCTCCGGCAGCTCGGGATGCTGCTCCAGGTGCCGCAGGGCCGCCAGGGCCGTGGCGCAGTTGGCCGGCGGAATGGACGCCGAGAAGATGAAGGGCCGGGACGCGTGGCGCACAAAGTCCGCCACCTCCTCCGAGGCCGCCATGTATCCGCCCAGGGACGCCAGGGACTTGGAAAACGTGCCCATATAGATGTCCACCTGGTCCTCCAGGCCGAAGTAGCTGGCCGTGCCCCGGCCGCCCTGGCCCAGAACGCCCAGGCCGTGGGCGTCGTCCACCATGACCCGTGCCCCGTACTTTTTGGCCAGGGCGCAGATCTCCGGCAGTCTGGCGATGTCGCCGCCCATGGAGAACACGCCGTCGGTGACGATCAGGGCGCCGTTCTTTTCCGGCACCCGCTGCAGGCACTTCTCCAGCTCCTCCATGTCGCTGTGGCGATAGCGCAGCATCTTGCCGTAGCTCAGCTGGCACCCGGCATAGATGGAGGCGTGATTCTCCCGGTCGCAGATCACATAGTCGTGCCGGTCCACCAGGGCGCTGATAATGCCCACATTGGCCTGGAACCCAGTGCCGAAGGTGACGATGCCGGGCTTGCGCAGAAACTTCCCCAGCTCTGCCTCCAGCTCCAGGTGCATCTCCAGGGTGCCGTTTAAGAACCGTGAGCCGCTGCACCCGGTGCCGTACCGCTCCAGGGCGTGAATGCCTGCCTCCACCACATCCGGCGCGATGGTCAGGCCCAGATAGTTATTGGAGCCCAGCATAATGCGGCGCTTACCCTCCATCTGCACCTCCACGTCCTGCCGGGACTGCAATGCGTGGAAATAGGGATATACTCCCGCCTCCTTCAGTTCCTTGGCCAGAGAGGGGGCGCTGCATTTTTCAAAAATATCCATGTATAGCCTCCTTATTTGCTAATATGAAATATCAGTTTTCATGGTGAAAACAATCATTTTTACAGGGATTTATGATTCAAGTTATTATATACTGTTCCCGGCATCCCTGTCAACCGGTGATTTTCCCGGGGGCATTTCCCCCAAGCGGCAGACCCTGTACCGGGCTAAAAAGAGCATCCGCAGGCCCCTGCGGATGCTCTTTTCCTATACGATTACACGGACCGGGTGGCCACCACGTCCACGCCGGTGCCCAATACGTCGGGGATCACCACATCCCCGGCCTGCACCGGGGCCGTCAAGTGCACCCGGCATAACGCCCGGGCCACGTCCAGCACCTTCTCCTTGGGTACCTCCCCGGCGGTGCGGACGGACACCACCGGCAGCAGGCCGCCGGTGACCCGGACGGTGCCGGTAACGGTGCGGGCCGGATGGGTACACTCCTTCCGGGCGTAGGCGTCCCCCCGGGGGCAGGTGTTGCCGGTGACCTCCGTCACCCGGCTGCCGTCCATAACGGCGGTCAGCTGGCAGCCCATAGGGCAGCCGATACACGTCAGTTCGCGGATGCTCATTGTGCCACCTCCTCCACCTGAATGGTGATCTCCGCCAACTCCCGGGGCAGGTCTGCCCGCCGCAGGGTCAGCTGCTCCATCTCGCCGGGGGTCAGGATGCGCTTATGCACCCGGCGCAGCAGCGCTCCGTCGGCGTAGACCGCCAGGTCGGCGTTCTGATACGGTTTCCCCACCCGGAACCGGACGGTGACGGACTCCTCCATCCCCTCCGGGTCCAGATACTGCGGCACTGTATACCGCACGCCGTTTTTCCCGGTCAGGCGGACGGTTTGCCGCTCCCGCCGCTGCTCCAGCAGGTACCGGGCAGCGTTTTCTCCTGCCCGTGCCGCCTCCTGGGACACAAAGTCCACCAAATCGTGAACGTGCAGCACGTTGCCGCAGGCAAACACACCGGGGATAGAGGTGGACAGATCGTCCCCAACCTCCGGGCCGCCGGTAACGGCGTCCAGCCGGACGCCTGCCTGCTGACTCAGCTCGTTTTCCGGCAGCAGACCCACGGACAGCAGCAGGGTGTCGCAGGGGATGTCCCGCTCCGTGCCGGGGATGGGGCGGCGGTTTTCGTCCACCCGGGCCAGGGTCACACCCTCCAGCCGTTCCTGTCCGTGAATATCCACCACCGTGGTGGACAGATACAGGGGAATGCCGAAATCCTCCAGGCACTGGACGATGTTCCGCTTCAGGCCGCCGGAATAGGGCATGACCTCCGCCACTGCGTGGACTTTGGCCCCCTCCAGGGTCATGCGCCGGGCCATGATCAGGCCGATGTCGCCGCTGCCCAGGATCACCACGTCCCGGCCGGGCATCAGCCCCTCCATGTTCACCAGCCGCTGGGCGGTACCGGCGGAGTAAATGCCCGCCGGGCGGCAGCCTGGGATGTTCAGCGCGCCCCGGGGCCGCTCCCGGCAGCCCATGGCCAGAATCACCGCATCGGCGCTGATCTGCATGAGTCCCGTTTCCCGGCCCGTCACCGTCAGCACCCGGTCCCGGGACAGGTCCAGCACCATGGTGTTCAGCAGATACGGAATCTCCAGCTCCCGGACCTGGTCCGCGAACCGCCGGGCGTATTCCGGCCCGGTAAGCTCCTGGGAAAAGGTGTGCAGGCCGAAGCCCGCGTGGATGCACTGGTTCAGAATACCGCCCAGCTCCCGGTCCCGCTCGAGGATCAGCAGATCCTGCACCCCGGCCCTCCGGGCGGCGATGGCGGCGGCCAGGCCCGCAGGGCCTCCGCCGATAATGGCAAGCTGTACGTGTTTCATCATGCTTCCTCCTTGGTCCGGCCGGTCAGCAGCCGGGATGCTCCGCCGTTTTTCGTCAGCTCCGTCTGGGGTATCCCCAGCTCCCGGGCCAGGATCTCCATGACCCGGGGGGTGCAGAAGCCTCCCTGGCACCGGCCCATACCGGCCCGCACCCGGCGCTTCACCCCATCCAGGGACCGGGCCCCGGGGACCCGGTGGATGGCGTCCACGATCTCCCCCTCGCTGATGCCCTCGCAGCGGCACACGATGTTGCCGTAAGCGGGGTTCTCCTCTGCCAGGCGCTGCCGCCGGGCAAAGGGCAGCTCCCGCAGGTGGACGATGTCCCGCCGCACGGGGTCGAAGTTCTGCTTCTGCCGCGCATTCAGATACGCCGCCGCCTGCTCCGCCAGATAGGCCCCGATGGCCGGAGCGGAGGACAGCCCCGGGGACTCGATGCCCAGGGCCTCGAAATAGCCGGGGACAGGCTGCCCCACGCGGAAATCGTCGTCCCCCTCCGCCAGATGGGCCCGCAGCCCGGCAAAGCTGGTGATCACGTCCCGCAGCGGCAGACCCGGCACGCTCTTGCGAGCCATATCCTGGGCAAAGGCCAGTCCCTCCGCCGTGGTGGCGGTCAGGTCCCGCTGCTCCTGGTCCGCGGCGGTGGGGCCCACCAACAGGTTGCCATGGACCGTGGGCGTTACCAGCACGCCCTTGCCCATGGGGCCCGGCAGCTGGAACACGGTGCGCTGCACCAGGCCGCCGTCCTTCTTGTCCAGCAGGCAGTATTCACCCCGGCGAGGCACGATGCGGGCGGTATCGCTGCACACCTGGTTATGGAGCATATCGCCCCACACACCGGCGGCGCTGATTACGGCCCGGGTCTCCATGGTCCCCCGGTTGGTTTCCAGGGTATAGCCCGCCTGAGTCCGGCGGATGCGCTCCACCCGGGTGTCGAAGCGGAAGGTCACGCCGTTATGAGCGGCGTTCTCCGCCAGGGCGATGGTCATGCCGAAGGGACAGATGATGGCGCTGCTGGGGGCGTACAGGGCGGCAACGGCCTTCTCCGACAGGGCAGGCTCCAGCGCACGAAGCTGCTCTCCCCGGACGATCTCCAGGCCCTCCACGCCGTTGACCTGTCCCCGGTGCAGAAGCTCCTCCAGATGGGGCAGGCCCGCCTCCTCAAAGCATAGCACCAGGGCCCCGTTCCGGCGATAGGGGAAGTCCAGCTCCCGGGACAGCGCCTCCATCCGGCGGCTGCCCTCCACGTTGAACCGGGCCTTCAGACTCCCCGCCGGAGCGTCGAACCCGGCGTGAACGATGGCGGAATTGGCTTTGCTGGTGCCCACGCATACGTCCTCTCCCTGCTCCACCAGGCACACGTCCAGCTGCCAGCGGCTCAGCTCCCGGGCCACGGCGCAGCCCACTGCGCCGCCGCCGATGATGACCACATCCTGCATACAAAGTGCTCCTTTCCGCGAAAAAAGAGCCACGCCAAAGCCCGCCCGGTCTCCCGGGCGGCCCTTTGCATGACTCAATCTCTCAATGCATTCAATATATATTGTCATTATACGCCGTCCGCCCCCGCTTGTCAATGGCAAACGGGGGCGGACACAGGCTACTGCGCCTCAATCTCTTTGATATTCACTTCATTTCCCTGAACCAGCCAGGTGTCCTCGCTGCCGCAGAAGGGACACATCCGGCCTTGGGGTACGGTGTCATAGTCCTGGCCGCAGCCATCGCAGTGAGTGATGGCGTGGACCGTCTCGAACCGCAGCTGTGCCCGGGGCATCAGCTCCGTCCGGGCCACAGCCCATTTCCAGCAGCTCTCCAGCTCATGGGGCACCACACCGGACACCTGGCCCAGCTCCAGCGTCACCGACGCCACATCGGTGAGCTGCTGCCGCCGCCCAATGTCCTCCACGGCCCGGATCACATGAAAAACGATGCCCAGCTCGTGCATTATTTCCTCCCGGCCTTGCGGATTTTGATCTCCCGCTTGACCATGTAGGGCAGGATGGCCTTCATCTTGTCCTCGGCGGGGATCATGTGGGTGCACTCCGGACGCTCCCGGTGCAGGTGGATGGCGTCAAAGGCGCACTTGGTGGTGCACACGCCGCAGCCGATGCACTTGTTGGGGTCCACCACGGAGGCGCCGCAGCTGAGGCAGCGGGCCGTCTCCTTCTGCACCTGCTCGGCGGTGAAGGCGATGCGCTCGTCCCGGAAGGTCCGGCGCAGGGCCTCGTTATACCCGATCTGCTGGCGGGGGGTGTTGTCAAAGCCCACGGGGATCAGGGCGTTCTCCTTGTCCAGCTCCACGAACTGCCGGCGGTTGCGGCCGATAGTCAGGGTGGCCTTCTGGACGAACCGGTGCAGGGAGATGGCGCCCTCCTTACCGGCGGCAATGGCGTCGATGGCAAACTTCTGGCCGGTGACGGCGTCGCCGCCTGCGAAGATGCCGGGCTCCGCCGTCTGATAGGTCACGGGGTCCACCTGGGCGGTGCCGTTGGGGTTGAAGGTCACGGCGGTGCCGGTCAGCAGCTGCCGCCAATCCACCTTCTGGCCGATGCAGTACAGCACCGCGGCGCATTGGGCCTGGCAGGTGTCGTTGTCGTCAAACTCCGGGGCGAAGCGGCTCTGGTCGTTCTTCACCCGCAGGCACTTGCGGAAGCGAATCCCGGCGGCATGACCGTCCCGGGTCACCACCTCCGTCTGGCCCCATCCGGCGTGGATGGTCACGCCGTCGCGCTCGCACTCGCCCCGGTCCTCCGCGCCCATGGGCATTTCATCATAGCCCTCCAGGCAGTACAGGTCCACGGACTCCGCGCCGCAGCGCACCGCCGTCCGGGCCACGTCCGCCGCGATGTTGCCGCCGCCGATGACCACCACGGGGCCCGCCAGCTTGCTGCACTGGCCGCCGTTTACCTGGCGCATGAAGTCGATACCGGCCATAACGCCCTGAGCGTCGCCGCCGGGGATATCCAGCTTGCCGCCGGACTGCAGGCCCACGGCCACATAGAAGCCCCGGAAGCCCTCCTGGCGCAGCTGAGCAATGGTCACATCCTTGCCCACCTCCACGCCGCAGCGGAACTGAACGCCCATCTCCCGCAGCACGTCGATCTCCGCCTGGACCACGTCCTTCTCCAGCCGGAAGCTGGGCAGGCCGTTCTCCAGCATGCCGCCCAGACGCTGCTCCTTTTCAAACACGGTGGGGCGGTAGCCCTTCTCCGCCAGGTAATAGGCGCAGGACAGGCCCGCAGGGCCACCGCCGATGATAGCGATCTGCTGATCGAACTCGCCGTCTACCTTGGGGATCACCTTCTCCGGCACGAACCGGGTGGCGGCGTCCAGGTCCTGCTGGGCAATGAACCGCTTCACCTCGTCGATGGCCACGGCCTGGTCCACGGTGCCCCGGGTGCAGGCATCCTCGCACCGGCGGTTGCAGATGCGGCCGCACACGGCGGGGAAGGGATTCTCCCGCTTGATCAGCTGCAGCGCCTCCCGATACTTGCCCTGGGCCGCCAGCTTCAGATAGCCCTGCACGGCGATGTGGGCGGGGCAGGCGGTCTTGCAGGGGGCGGTGCCGGTGTCGTAGCAATTGATGCGGTTCTTGTCCCGGTAGTCGATGGACCACTTGTCGGGGCCCCACTTCACCGCATCCGGCAGCTCCTGCCGGGGATATTCCACGGGGCCGTCCTTGGTGCACAGCTTCTGGCCCAGCTTCACCGCACCGGCGGGACAGTATTCCACGCACCGGCCGCAGGCCACGCACTGGTCCGTCTCCACCCGGGCCACATAGGCGCTGCGGGACATGTTGGGGGTGTTGAACAGCTGGCTGGTCCGCAGGGCATTGCAGACGTTGACGTTGCAGTTGCAGATGCCGAAGATCTTCTGTTCGCCGTCGATGTTGGTGATCTGGTGGACAAAGCCGTTGTCCTCTGCCTTCTTGAAGATGGCCATGGCCTCGTCATAGGTGATGTATTCCCCGCGGCCCGTCTCCACAATATAGGTGGCCATATCGCCCACGGCGATGCACCAGCTTTCCGGGTCGTCGCCGCAGCCCTCGTTCAGATACTGGCGGCTGGCCCGGCAGGAGCACATGCTCTTGGCGTACTTGCCCTCGTACTTGTGCAGCCAATAGGAGATCTTCTCCAGGCCCACGGCCTCGTTCTCCGTTTCGATGGCCTTTTCCACGGGGATCACGTGCATGCCGATGCCGGCCCCTCCGGGAGGCACCATGGGGGTGATCTTCTCCAGGGGCAGGAAGGTCATCCGCTCAAAGAAGGCCGCCACCTGGGGATGCTCGTCCATCTGGCTGCGCCGCATGTTGAAAAACTCCGCGCTGCCGGGGACGAACTGGGGCAGGACATACCGCTTTTCGTGGTTGGGATTCTTCCCGTCCAGGTTTTCCCAGTTGTATTCGATCAGGCCCACCCAGGCCATGTCGTCCAGCAGCTTCTGCAGAGGCTCCCGCTCCAGCTTGGTCAGCTTCATCAGCTGCCCGATGGTCTTGGGCTTGCGGACGCCCATCTTCAGGGCCACGTCCGCCATTTCGTCGGTGACCAGGTCCGCCAGGCCCCAGTATTCCGGATCGTTGCCCTTGACTCCCTTGAGCTTGGCGGGCACCCGGTCGGTAATCATGGCCACCAGCTTCGCAATCTTGGGCCGGGGCTCGTCCACCACAGGGATGGTAAAGGGCAGCTTCTCCTGCTCCAGGGGGAACGCGGTGGGACGATCGCCGTTGATGTTCTTTCCCATGTCAAATCTCCTTCATTTCCGCTCAATGGGCGGTTTTTTCGATACTAACTCACTATTATAATAGCAACTTCTGCCGCAAAAAGCTATTGACTGTTTCTCTAAAGTTATGATATCTTATTTTATGGTCCTGGTCGGACCAGAAGGAGGATATGCCATGGATTTCCGCCCCATTGTGGCCCCGTCTATCCGGGAGCTGTTTATCCAGCAGGTGGAGGGGGCGATTCTGTCCGGGCAGCTGAAGCCCGGCGACCGGCTGCCCACGGAGCGGGAGCTGGCCGACACCATGCACATCAGCAAGACCGTGGTCCATGAGGGCCTGCGGGAGCTGCACCGCCTGGGCTTTCTGGACATCGCCTCCCGCCGGGGCGTCACCGTGGCGGACTATGCCCAGACCGGCAGCCTGGAAACGCTGATGGCCATTATGGATTATCACGGCAGCCTGCCGGACGAGAAAACCGCCCGCAGCATCCTGCGCCTGCGGTACTATCTGGAGGCCCCGGCCCTGCGGGACCTGGCCGCGTCCCACACCCCCGCCGATCTGGACACCCTCCGCGCCCTCCAGCGCCAGGCGGAGGAGGCCCCGGACACCGCCGCCCTGGCCCAGGCCCTGTTCCGCTATCACCGGGGGGTGACGTTTTTAAGCGGCAACACCATCACGCCCCTGCTGTTCAACGCCTTTAAGAAGGTAAATCTGGAGTTCTGGTCCGGCTACATCCGCTCCGTGGGCCGGGAGGAGAGCCTGCGTACCCTGGCCCGGTTCACGGACCTCATCGCCGCCGGACAGGGGGACCAGGCCGCCCGGCTGCTGGACGATGGCCTGCGGCGGTTTGTGACCACGCTGTAAATTCGCATTTTGTTCAAAATATCCGTCTGTTCTTGTGGAAAAGCCATAGATTCCATTCGGAAAATTCTGCAATTTGCCAATTGTACTCTCCCCCGGGTGTGGTATAATGATGGTATCTTATATAAAGGAGGCTTTTCCATGAGACGCACAAAAGCTCTGCTTTCCTGTCTGCTGGCGCTGGCCCTGGTGATGCTGACCGCCTGCGGCGCCAGACAGCAGACCGTCCACCGGCTGTCCGCGGACCGTCTGACCCAGGCGGCAACGGTGTCCCAATTGCAGAAGGTCAGCGATCTGATCGTGGTATTCACCCCGGAAACTCAGGAAAACGTCCTTTCCCGCTACAGCGACGGCAACGTTGCCTCCGGCTATACCAAAACCACCGGCCAGGTGACCCAGGTGCTGAAGGGCCAGGCCCCGGAGCAGCTGGTGATCACCGAGGAGTGCTACACCGCAGACGACGCCCTGTGGACCCAGGGGGGCTATCTGCCCATGGAAACCGGCAAGCCCTATCTGCTGTTCCTCACCGCCTATGACGACGGCTCCGACTACGCGGGGATGTACTATCCCACGGAGCTGGAGCGGGGCAAGTATCCCCTGGGGCAGGCCCTGACCACCGCCGACTCCGCCGCCCAATGGCAGGTATACTCCCTGGACGGCGACACCCTGTCCGATTACCAGAGCTGGTACCGGCAGGTGGCGGCCCTGTATCCTGATTTGTTCTGACCACCCGAAAAACCTATAAAAAGGGACCGACGGCAGATGCCTTGTGCATCCGCCGTCGGTCTATTCTCTTTCGTCTACCAACCGGGGCCGGAACCTCCGCAGCCGGCGGCTGCAGAGGAGGCTTTATCCCCAAAACTGGCGGGCCAGGTCCTGGGCCAGGCTCTCCACCACGCCGGGGGCATAGGGCAGGGGCAGTCCGGCATCCGAAAGGGTCTCGGCATACAGCTTGCTGCCGCCGGAGGCACACAGGGCGTGATACCGGGCCCAGCCGTCTGCGGGGTCGGCGTCATAGGCAGCCTTCAGCTGCTGGGCGCAGACGATGGACAGAGCGTAGCTTACCACATACCGGGGGAACATGTACAGGGCCATGTTGGTGAATAGGTCGCACCCGGCCAGCACCTGCTGCCGCCAGGGCTCGTTGTTCTGGGCCCGGCCGAAGGACTTCTCAATGCGGTCGAACTCCTCTGCCCACTGGGCCAGAGAGGCGTCCGGATGCTCATACAGCCACGTCTCAAAGGTGTGGATGGAGCAGAAGGCGCACAGCTCCTTGATGAAGTCATAGCGGTGCTCCGTCAGGAACTGGGGAGCGTGGTTCCCGAAGAAATCCCGGGCGTAGGGCTGGGCCAGCAGCTCCATGGTCTTGGAGTGGACCTCCGCCAGGTCCGGACTCAGGCCCGCATAGTCCGCCACCGGCTGGCTGCGGATGGACAGATACCCCTGGAACCCGTGGCCCAGCTCGTGGGTGTATACGGTGACGTCATCGGAGGTGCCGTCGCAGTTGGCAAAGATGAAGGGCATCCGGTAGGGGGCGCCCAGCATGTCGCAGAAGCCCATGCCGGAAATTTTATTGGGAGAGCCGGTCACGTCCAGCAGGTCGTGGCGGACCATCTCGTCGAAAAACTCCCCTGCCTCCGGGCTCAGGGCATGGTACATCCGGCGGGCGGCCTCAGGCAGCTCCTCCGCCGCCACGGGGACGGCATTGCCCTCCGGGAACACCAGCGCCCGGTCATAGGGCAGCAGCGCCTCTACCCCCAGGCGCTGGCGCTGCTCCTCCTGGAGACGCAGATACAGGGGGGCGATGTGGGTCTGCACCTGGCGGCAGAATCCGTCCAGCTCCGCCCGGCCATAGCCCAGACGCTGCATGCAGAGATCGCCGTAGTCGGCAAAATTGTCAAAGCCGTTTTCACGGGCCAGCTGATTTCGTGCGTGGACCAGGTCCCGCAGCAGCTGCTCCAGGGCTTCGGCGTTTTCCAGCGCCGTCTGCTGCTGGGCCTCGTAGGCGGCCCGGCGGCGCTCCCGGTCGGTGCTGGCCAGTGCAAAGCGCAGCTGACCGCCGCTGAGGGTCTCGCCCTGGACCTGATACCTGGCGGAGGCCGTCAGCTGCTGGTATTGGGCCGTCAGCCGGGAGATGCGGGCCTGCAGCTCCTTGCCGCCGGTGTGGAGCCGCTGATCCAGCGTCAGCAGGCGGCGCAGCTGGGGGCCGAAGGTCCCGTCCACCGCCGCTGCGTAGGGGCTCTCCGCAATGGCCATGGACAGGGACTGGGTATCCAGCGTCTCCAGCCGGGGCAGGGTCTCCTGCAGCTCCCGCTGGTAAAATTCGTCGGTGACGTCGTGGAAGGCCCGGATGGTGGCAATGCTCTGGCACAGGGCCACCTCCTGCTGCAGGGCGTCCCGCTGCCGGACCACGTCCAGCAGGTCCTCCGGGCAGGCGGCAGCCCTGGCCCGGCGGGTCAGGGCATCGTACCGGGTCTGAAGGGCCTCCACGTCCGGGCTGGTATAGGGAATATCAGAAAATTTCCAACTCTCGTTCATAGCGTCACTCCTTTGGATAGATGATGGACAGGGCCATGCGCTCCGGCCGGATATTGTCCCGGATAAAGTCCAGCAGATCCTGCTGGGTAATGGAATCGTACACCTCCGGGAAGCGGAAGGGATCGTATCCCTGGAAGCAGCCCTCGGCCGCCGTGGAGGCGATAGCCTCGAAGGAGTTCAGACTTTTGATGGATGCGCCGAAGCTGGCCCGGCGGATGCGCTGGACATAGGCCGGGTCCACCCCCTCCCGGACCACCCGGCGGGCTTCATCCAGAACGGCCTGCTGCACGGCCTCGGGATCGTTGCTGTCGCCGCCGCAGAACACATAGGCGGCTCCCGGCAGCAGGTCATAGGCGCTGTCAAAGGTGCCGTTGATCAGCCCCTGACTGTACAGCCGGGTGAACAGGGGGCTGGACTCTCCCATGAGCACGTCGCAGGCCAGGTCCCCCAGGATATCCAGGCGCATGCGCTCCTCTCCCTCCGGCACCGGCGGGCACTTGAAGCCCAGCAGGAAGGTGGGCATGGCCACCTCCATCCGGTCCTCTATGCGGGCCATATGAGGCGTCAGGTCCTCCTCCCGGCCATAGTCCCGGGGGATGGCGGGGCCGCTCTCCCGGGGCAGAACCTCCCGGGCGGCCCGGAGAACCTCCTCCGGGTCCACGTCGCCCACCACCACCAGGCACATGTTGGCGGGGGTATAAAACGCCTTGTGGCAGTCGTACAGGGTCTGGGCCGTGATCCGGCGGATGCTCTCCACGGACCCGGCCACAGACTGCCGCACGGGGCTGTGGCGGTACAGGGCCTGCATCATCTGGCGGTATACCTGCCACTCGGGGTTGTCCTCGATCATGCCGATCTCCTGGGCGATGATGCCCTGTTCCTTTTCCACGCTCTCGTCGGTGAAATACGGCACGGACACGAAGGACAGCAGGATCCGCAGATTTTCATAAAAATGCTCGGTGCAGTCGAAATAATAGGCGGTGACGGCGTTGCTGGTGAAGGCGTTGGGCTCGGCCCCGCCCTTGGCCAGGTCCTGCATGGCGCTGCCGTCCGCCGTGTCGAACATCTTGTGCTCCAGATAGTGGGCGATGCCGGCGGGGGTGTCCAGCCACCGGCCGTCCAGCCGGAAACGCATGTCCATGCCGCCGTAGCGGGTGGTGAAGAAGGCGAACTTCCGGGCATACCCGGGCTTGGGCACCACGCAGACGGGCAGGCCGTTGGGCAGGGTCTCCCAGATGGCCTTTTCCCCGATGCGGGGGTAGGTAAGGGTTTTCATCAGGCCTCCTCCTTTCCGTGCAGGAAGTATACGGTGTCCAGGGTCACGCTCTGGGCGGCGGCCCGGATGCGCTCCGGCGTCACCTGGTCCAGCAGGCGCTGCATGGTCTCCGGGTCCTCGCTCTGGCCGGTGGCGGCCTGCCCCAGGCAATAATTCTCCAGGGCGCCCTGAGAATCCGGCAGGGAGGCCAGGGCGCTGCGCATGGTGCTGCGGGCGCCCTCCAGCTCCCAAGGCTCCCAGTGCCCGTCCCGGACCTCCTGCAATTGGTGCAGAATTTCGTCCAGGGCCCGCTGATAGTCGGCGCTTTCAATGCCGGAGGACACCGTCAGGATGCCCTTGGACCGGACATAATTGCTGGAGGCGTAGTAGCACAGGGAGAGCTTTTCCCGGACGTTGAGAAACAGCTTGGAATTGCTGGTGCCGCCGAACAGAAGGTTGGCCAGGAGCATGGCGGGCACATCGTCGGTGCCGCAGCGGAAGCCCATGGAGAGCTTTCCCTGGGTCACATCCATGGTCTCGCGGATGACACGGGGCTGGGCCGGGGCGTCCACCCGGCGGGGCGGCTGCGGGTCCCGGGCCGCGCCCCGGGGCAGGGCGGCGAAGGCCTCCAGCAGGGCGTCCTCCACCCGGGAGATGGGGGCGCTGCCGCAGTAGAACAGCTCCAGCCGGGAGGCGGACATCATTCCCTGGCTGTAGACATGGAGCTTCTGGTTGTTGATGGCGGCGGCGGTGGCCTCGTCGCCCAGACGGCTGACGCCGTAGGGCTCATAGCGGCACATCTCCTGCAAAAGCCGCAGGTCCGCCCAGTCCCGCTTATCGTTGCGGACGGAACGGATGCTGTCCAGCAGGTTGGCGCGCTCGCTGTCCACATATTCCGCCAGATACCGGCCGTTGCGGGTGACGGGGTCCAGCAGCAGCTCCCCCAGCAGGGCGGCGGTGGGCTCCAGCAGCTTTTCTCCCTGGGGGGCGAAGCTGTCGTCCATTACCGAGGCCACAAAGCCGATGCACTGGCACTCCGCCCTCTTGCGGATGGTAGGGTTGATCTGCGCGCCGTAGAGCTGGTCCATGGCGGCGGACAGCTGCTGGATATCCGGACAGCGCATGGTGCCCCGCTGGAGCACCAGCGGCAGCAGCGCGCCGCAGGACGCCGTCTCCCGGCGCAGGGGCGTGATGAACTGCGCGGAAAGGCAGCCGGTTTTGAACTTTTTGGCAGGCAGATAGGTGAGATATACCCGGTCCATGATCTCGCGGCGGGTCTTCTCCATATGCGGCACCTCCAGGATACATAGTGGGTATATTATACCGCATACCCAGACAAATGAAAAGGATTTTCATGCAGAATAAGGCCCCCGTCCAAGGTGGGGGCCTTGCACAGCAAGGCGTCCCGGACTTTTGCGGCACACCGCACCGCCATTTGCGGGGCCCACCCCTTGCAATCCCCCGGGGAAACGTTTATAATGGACATATTGTTATTCCGACTCAAAAGCAAGGAGGCTTCTCATCATGATCCAAGTCAACGCCGTAGGCGACGCCTGCCCCATTCCGGTGGTCAAGACCCTGCAGGCTCTGAAGACTCTGGCCGGTCCCGGCACCGTGGAGACTCTGGTGGATAACCGCATCGCCGTGGAGAATCTGACCCGTCTGGCCCAGAGCAAGGGCTGCACCATCGAAACGGAGCAGCTGGCGGAAAACCGCTTCCGGGTCACCATCACCGCCCAGGCCGGAGCCCAGCTGCCCGATACCGCCGACGGCATCTGCACCGTTCCCTCCGAAAGGCCCGAGAACACCGTGGTGGTAATCTCCGCCGACCACATGGGCCAGGGAGACGACACCCTGGGCCGGGTGCTGCTGAAGGGCTTCCTGTTTGCCCTGACCCAGCAGGAGAAGCTGCCCCGCACCGTTCTGTTCTACAACGGCGGCGCTTTCGTCACCTGCGATGGCTCCGCGTCCCTGGAGGACCTGCACAAGCTGGAGGCGCTGGGGGTGGAGATCCTGACCTGCGGCACCTGTCTGAATCATTACGGCATCGCCGACAAGCTCCGGGTGGGTCAGGTGACCAATATGTACGTCATCGCCGAGAAGCAGATGAACGCCACCCTGGTGATCCGGCCTTGACCCGCCAACGGACTCCGGCCCTGGTGATCTCCTTCCAGGAGACGGCCCAGGCCCTGGCGGCGGAGGCCCTGTTCGGGCGGCTGTCTCTGCCGGGGCGCATCATTCCGCTGCCGTCCCGCATTTCCGCCGGGTGCGGCCTGGCCTGGAAGGCGGACCCCGGCGACGAAACCGTCCTGACGGCGGCGCTGGATGAAAACGGCATCGGCCACGGCCCCTGCTGCGTATTGGAGATGTTCTGATGACGGAGATTTATCTGGACAGTGCTGCCACGTCCCTGCACAAGCCGCCCCAGGTGGCCCAGGCGGTGGCAGAGGCCATCTGTAAGGCGGGAAACGCCGCCCGGGGCGCTCATGGGGCGTCCCTGTCCGCCCTGCGGACGGTGTATGATACCCGCTGCCTGGCGGCCCGGCTGCTGGGCTGCCCCCGGCCGGACCATGTGGTTTTTGCCGCCAACTCCACCATGGCTCTGAACATCGCCATATGCGGCCTGCTGTCCCCGGGGGACCACGCCATTTCCACGGACCTGGAGCACAACTCGGTGCTCCGGCCCCTGTATGCCCTGCAGCGGCAGGGAATGGCCCTGAGTTTTGTCCCGGCGGACAAAAACGGGCAGGTTTCTTATGATGCTTTTGAAAGGCTGTTCCGGCCCAATACCCGGGCCGTGGTATGTACCCACGCCTCCAATGTCACCGGCGACGTGCTGGATATCCCCCGCATTGCCGCCATGGCCCACCGCCGCGGTGCGCTGCTGATCCTGGACGCGTCCCAGACGGCGGGAGCCATTCCCCTGGACATGACGGCCCTGGGAGCGGACGTGGTGTGCTTTACGGGCCACAAGAGCCTGCTGGGCCCCCAGGGCACCGGCGGCCTGTGTATCCGCCCGGGGGTGGAGGTCCGGCCCCTGCTGCGGGGCGGCAGCGGCGTTCACTCCTTCGACAGGGATCAGCCCGCCGCCTATCCCACCCGCCTGGAGGCCGGAACCCTGAACAGTCATGGCCTGGCGGGGCTTCACGCCGCTCTGGAATACCTGCTGGCAGAGGGGGTGGAAAGCCTGTACGCCCGGGAGCACGGGCTGATGCTGCGGTTTTACCGGGGCGTCCGGGAGCTTCCCGGCGTCCGGGTGTATGGCGACTTTTCCGCCCCTTGCCGGGCGGCCATCGTGTCCCTGAACATCCGGGACCTGGATTCCGGCGAGGTGTCTGATGCGCTTTTGCAGGGCTGGGGCATTGCCACCCGCCCCGGTGCCCATTGCGCGCCCCGGCTCCACCAGGCTCTGGGCACCCGGGAGCAGGGTGCGGTGCGCTTTAGCTTTTCCCCCTTCAACACGGAGGAGGAGATCGACGCCGCCGTGGCCGCCGTGGCCCAGCTGGCCCGGTGATATGCAGGTCTGTCAAACAGCCCGGACGGTAAAATGAGCCAGCAGTCAAGCCCGCAGCCGGCCGGTCTCACGGTATCCCTTCGGTCGGCCCCGACAGGCCTCAGATGGTTGGCCCATAGCCATGCACCAGCTTTGCATTGACGATGTCTACCGCCATACGGCGGACACCGGAACGATTCCGATCTTCTCCGGCAACGGGGTCGATTTGACATGGGAAAATACTTATATGTGGGAGATCAGGTAATGAATGCAGCGATTTTAGACGAACTCATCCATCTCTATGAGGAGAATATGGACACCCTTTATGGCAGTGAGCATGATGAGATTTTTAAGTGGAGGGCCTTAAAGACCTTCCAGCGGGAGTGGTTCCGAAACGATCATCCCGATTTTGCTTCCCGCTTCAATGCTGCCACAAAGGACTTTTCGGTCCTGATTGATAACAGCCGTATGCATCCCCGGAACGCCGTCGTGAAGCTCTGCGAAAAGGATTCTGCCGAAGTGGAGCACCTGTTCTGCGATGTTCTCTTTGCCGAGGATCACGGCGATCTGAAGCTTCGGCAGGAACATATGGATCAGTTCCTGGACGGAATGGAACGGCTGCGCATTGCCTATTATCCGGGCAGTTGGTCCTTTAAGCACGATCGGCACGCAGCCTCTGCGTATCTGGCTATGTATGCACCGGAGAACAATTACATTTACAAGTACAGCGAGGCCGCCCAGATGGCTGCCTATGGAGAATACGGATTTGACATCGGGTCCGGCGGAAGCTTTGACCTGAGCAAATACTACCAAATGTGCGATGAAATCGTGGATCAGCTGAAAGCGCATCCTGAATTCCTCCGAAAGCATTTCGACAAGCTCCGCAGGGACGGCTATTGTGCGGAGGAGCGCAGCCTGCATTTGTTGGCGTTTGATTTGATTTACTGCTGCCGGACCTACGGCTACTATAAGGAAATCCCCTACGTCCCAAAGGCAAAATCCCAGAAGCGGACAAAAGTGATCGAGCGACAGGAAGCCGATGCGGCAATGCGCCAGGCTCGGATTGCAGATATTACCGCCCAAATTGAGGATTTAAGGGCATCGCTCCCGGATGTTTCGGATATTTCGCTGGTGAATGTTGCCGTCACTTCCAGGCTCTACGGTGGCGGAATGGTGACGGAGCATAATCTGAATACGATTCGGGTCCGGTTCCCAGGTGCAACAAAAACATTTATTCTGGATGCAAAATTCCCGCAGCGCCCAACCTTTGAAAATGATGCAGATGTGGTCGCTGCCTACACGGAATACACGAGTATCAGCGGCAAAATCGGAAAGCTGGAAAAACAGCTGAAGCAGTTGGGCGGTTAAATCTGTCTTTTGGGTGGTCAATATGAAAGCACTAACCTACACAGAACGCGGCAAGTTTGCCCTTCTGGACAAGCCGGCGCCAAGGATACTGGATTCCCGTGACGCCATTGTGCGGGTGACGCTGGGTCCATCTGCACCAGCGATCTGCACGTCAAGCACGGCCCTGTCCCGCGGGCTGTGCCTGGCATCCGCAGTGCCTGCACGCCGGAAAGTCCGTTCAATCTTCTCCGGCATCATGGGAAGGTATTGCTCTGCGCTTGTTTCTTTACCGAATCTACACTGGGGAAATGCTATGATGTAAGCACACAGTTAAAAAGAGGAGCTCCGTGGAAAACGACAGCAGCGACGATAACGGTTAACCGCTCTTATATGGCCTGTTCATATGCGGCATACCTGCGCCCTTTACTGCGGTATCGGGTATAGGTGTGTCTTTTTTGCGTGAACAGAAGGCGGAAGAATGTTATGCGTTCAGCGCTGGAGCCGGCTTACTTTGTACCGGAAGCTGTGAAAGCCGATGTTCTATTTCAGAACATGAAGCAGACGCATACGACATTTACTTTACGGTCTCCGAGCTGAGTGCGTACAGGGTATCCTTCATCACAGTCAGGCAATGCCGCGTCTGTTTGGCCTGCGCACAGTAAAGCGATTACGCGATTCAAAAGGAGTGAGGATAATGACGGGAGAAATGCCTTGCAGAAAGCGCCGCCTTTCGTCTTTTCAAATTATCATATTAGGCTTTGCCGGGGTCATTCTGCTGGGTGCGCTGCTGCTGATGCTGCCGCTCTCCACAACAGCCGGGTGCGTAACGCCATTCCATGAAG
>OLSD01001447.1_pt1 | contig 19585 bp, 19 predicted proteins | sample 1672211 | NCBI WGS metagenome assembly OLSD01 (sample SAMEA3136659, study PRJEB25190) | human gut metagenome | reverse complement strand
CAGCTCGTCCAGCTTCTCCATGAAGGTGGCCATGGGCGTTTCCTCGGCCGCCATCGCGTGGATACTCGGTGCCAGCGGATATGACGGCTCGCTCGCCGTGCGGTCCGATGCCACCGTCTCCGCCATGGTCAACACCTTCGTGTGGGTGCCGGTCGCCATGGTCGTGGTTATGGCCGCGCTGCTCTTCTTCTACGACCTCGACAAGCGCGTCGACCGGGTGGGCGGGGAGCTCGCCGCCCGTCGCGTGTAGCGCAAAGGCCATTGGGATTTCCGTGGAGTCCGGGCATGCATCCAGTGGGTGCGCGCCCGGACTTGTTGGCGTCGGGTTGTGAAAACATGCCTTGAAGACTGATGGGCCAAGGCTGCGATCCCGTTGTCCGGAGCACCCATATACTTACCTTTAGTAATGACTATTAGTAACGAATAGGGTGCCATGGTGGAATCGCGAAGCGGGCAACGACAACTGTCCCTGGACGACGTGCGTGATCTGATCGACGTGTGCTGGATGGCGAAACGCATCACCGAAGCGTTGCCGGAACTGCCGAAAAACATGAAGCCTCGTCACGTGCATGTCATCGACGCCATCTGGAATCTCAATCATCGTGCCGGATCCCCGGCTCCCGCCGCACGGGTCAGCGGCATCAGCGCCTTTCTGGGAGTAACCGCACCAAGCATCACGAAGCTTGTCAACGAACTGGTGGTCAAAGGCCTTGTGGTCAAGCACGCATCCGAAGCCGACGGCCGTGCGGTGACGTTGAGCCTGACCGAAGCCGCCGAGGAAATCCGCGAACTGTACGTGCACCAGTTCCATGAGCATCTGCGTGGCGTGCTGTCCGGCATCAGCCCGCAGGACGTCGCCACCACGGTCGCCACGCTGCAGGCTATGCATCGGCTGATGGACACGGACCGGGGAGGGGAATGGACCACGAAGGTGGCCGATGCCTGGCCGGCACGTGTCGAAACGTTGATGGCGGGCGGCGATCCTCGATCTCATACGGCGGAGAAACGGTAGGCCGGAGGGCCATCGAGCCATGCGGCAAACGATGCGGTCACCCATGACGAAAAGGAAGGAGTCGCAGATCATGACGGAACGCGAACAGCGGCGGGAACAGCCGGCAAAGGCGATGCGGGAGGGGCCACAGCCAAGCAGATATATGAGCGAGGGCAGACTCACCATCGTGGTGGTGGCGCTTGCCATCCTCACCTTCCTCGGCATCCTATCCGAAACGTCGCTCAACATCGCCTACTCCACGCTGATGGGGGAGTTCTCCATCTCCGCCGACGTGGTGCAATGGCTCACCTCCGGCTATCTGCTGCTCCTGTCCATAGCCATCCCCACCTCACCGTTCATGGTGCGCACATTCCCCACCAAGGGGCTGTTCGTCACTGCCGTGGCGCTGTTCTCGGCAGGTACGGTGGTCGGCGCGCTCGCCGGCTCCATTCCCCAGTGCGGATTTTCCGCGGCAGCGTCCGCGCTGTTCTCGGCAGGCTTTCTTGCACCGGCAACGCTGGTTGCCGTGTTCCTTGCCACCTCGGATGAGGCGGTGCCCATCATGCTGGCAGGCGGCGCAAGCGTACAGCAGGTGGTGCTGCTGCTCGTGGTCAAGTTTGCGATTGCGGTCATCGGCGGCTATGTTCTGCGCTGCACCGTGTTCCGTAAGCACAAAGCCGGAACCGACGGCCCGCTTGAGATCGAGATGGGCGACTGCGGCTGTGAGACCTCGCCGGTGGCGAATATCCTGTCCCACACCATCAAGACCACCATCTTCCTGTTTGTCGTGCTGTTCGCGCTCAACATGGTCGTGCACGGCATCGGTGAGGAGCGCGTTGCTTCCCTCATGCTGACCAACAGCATCTTCCAGCCTCTGCTGTGCGCGGTGCTCGGTCTGATTCCGAGCTGTGCGATGAGCGTGCTGCTCAGCGAGCTGTTTGTCGGCGGCACGATCAGCTTCGGCGCTCTGGTTGCCGGTCTTTCCACCGGCGCAGGCTTCGGCTACATCGTTCTTCTCGAGGAGAAGGAAGGCCGTCATCGTGCCCTGCCGGTCATCGCCGCAACGTTTGCCACCGCCGTGATCGGCGGTACGCTGGTGCAGCTGCTTATCGGCTGAGAATGAAAAAATAATCGAAGGACGTGTTTGAACAGCACGTCCTTTTTTTCATACCCTGATTTGCGTCTTTCGTTCACCCCGCCGTATAACCCATCTGCAAACGTGTAATCGTAGGGGCGAACATTGTTCGCCCGCAGCGCGACCGGAGCCTGCGCAAGGAACGGCCGGAAACCGTTTGATATGGCATTGCGTGGGCGCACAGTGTGCGCCCCTACGAGAAAGATTGTGCAAACCGGATACAAACAGCGGGCTGAGGTTAGTCCGCCCTGCGAAGAAGGTAAACCGTCAGCCCATCTCGTGCAGCAGCTCGAGTGCCTGATGCGCCCACGTCATATCAATGCGCGAGAACTCGCCGCCCGGCGTGTACAGATAGGTTTCCACATCCGCGTGCAGGCGCTGATACGCCGCGCCCGGCATGGCGGCATACTGCTCCGCGCCGTCCGACAGTACCGCCACGAAGCGGAAATCGCCCGTGCGCTCGTCCAGCTCGTGGAAGAGCAGCTCGACAACATCGAGGTCGCGGTTAAGCTGTGCGAACAGCAGCAGCTTCATGATCTCGATGGTACGGTCATCCAGACCGCGCTCGAGGATGTTGATCTTCTCACGGAAGGTGTTGAGGCTGTCGGTCACGCGCAGGGTGTAGCCTGCCAGCGGATCAAATTCCGCCTTGGGGACCTGACCGTCCTCGGTCCACAGCCATACCATAAACTGGTTTGCCATGTCATGGTACAGACACGGGTGTACGGCGAGCACGGTTTCGCCGCAGTTTGGACATTTTACACGAAAAACAGACAGGTCCTGTACCTTTGCCCGCAGCTCGGGATTTCGGTCGATATTGATATGGTCGATCACCTTGTGTTCGGTTTCCATATGACAGTGCGGACATTCGATCATCATAACAGTGGTTCCTCCCCTTGTGTTTGTCCAATTAGATTTTATTATAACACATTTATATAGCTGTAAGCAAGTTCGGATCATCAGTAATTAGGAATTAGCAGTTAGGAATTGTCGCTATCCTTGCGCGAGTTCCGCCTGCGCTGCGTCGAGTAATCGCCGGCTTTACCGCAGGGGCGAACAGTGTTCGCCCGCAAACCATTCAATCTCGGTATCAAAAGAAAGCACCTGCCGACCGCAGGTGCTTCTCATCTATTCCGCCTTGTAAATGCTGCCTTGTGCGACCGCAATACTTGAACCATTCATCGAGCCGCTGTACGAATCGTACCCCAGCGCGGAATCTCCTTGCCGTTTTTATCGTAAAAACGGAACATATCCTCCGACGGGAGCAACTCATCCGGCATGTATCCGGTCAGCTCCGTGCAGAGCAGAAAATACGGCTTTGCACTCTCATTCGTCATCTCATAGGTCTGTCCATACCAGTCGAGCGTCACTTTTGCAACCTGCTGTGCAGGATCCTTTCCGCTCAGCAGCAGGAAATTATGTCCGCCGCAGCCGATAACATCGTAGTTAATGCCGGAATCGCCGTAGCCCATACTGTAGAATTTCCATGTGCCGAGCCAGCTGCGTTTCGCAGCCATTTCGCCAAGCATACCTTCCTGCTCCGGAAAATCCTGCTTCATTACATAATACGCTGTGTCACCGATTACGATACCATCGTATATCGTCACACCGGAAAACTTCGTCAGATTGTTCTCCTTGAGCATCTGCACCTGCTGTGCAAGCTCGGTTTCATCCAGCCGGTACGGTTTTACCGCGTAGCCGGATTTTCCGGCTGCCCACACACAGACCGCCGTCACAGCCGCCATCACGAGGATTCGTTTTCCCAGTCCTTTCATAAAATGCACCTCCCTATCCTGCCTCAAGTATAACAAATTTTTTCCGGCGCGGGATATGGGAGAAAGCGACAAAATGCAACGGCAGTTTTTATAGAAGTGTACTATGTATCCCGTAGGGGCGCACACTGTGCGCCCGCACTATGGTTAAACGGATGCTTGGCCGTTCCTTGCACAGGCTCCGGTCGTGCTGCGGGCGAACAATGTTCGCCCCTGCGGGATAATTATGTGCAGGTGGTAAACATACGGTAAATCCTTTCAACCGCCAAACGCAAAAAAGAAAACCGCCTGCTCTCGCAAACGGTTCTCCCCTATTTACTTCTGAAACTGCTCGCGCACTTCCATATACTTGATGATCTCTTCAACCGTGCCGTCAAAGCCGAGCACGCCGCTGTTGAGCGACAGATCATAATTCCGCGCATCATACCAGTCGTGGCCGGTGTGGTGCTTGTAATAGCGGGCGCGGTAATCGTCGATCTCCGCGATCTTCTTCTCGACCTCCTGCTGCGGCAGCGAATCCACCTTCATGGCCTGCTCGAGACAGAAAGCCTTGTCCGCATGGACGAACACGCGCACAACATCCGGTCGGCCTGCCAGAATATAGTCGGCACAGCGGCCGATCATAACGCACGGACCCTGATCCGCCAGCCGGCGGATGATTTTCATCTGATAGGCGAACAGCGCCTCATCCTTGAGGTAGGACTTGGACGAGTCGTTCGGCACGGGCGCGTTGCCGTGATAATGCGCGCGCAGGCGCGTCAGGAAATCGCCCTTGAGACGCTCGTCCGAGAACAGCATGGCGTTTACACCGCTGTCCTCACTCGCCATGGTGATGATCTCGCGGTTGTAGAACGGAATGCCCAGCTTGTCCGCCAGCATCTTGCCGACCGTCTTGCCGCCCGAGCCGTACTGGCGCGCGATTGTGATAACGTAAGGTTTCATAATTTACCCCCTACATAAATTGATAATTGAGAATGGAGAATTGAGAATTGAGAATTGTGGTATCGCGCATAGCGCGATTATTTAATATCGGCGCTGTGCGCCGCACATTCATTTTCCATTTTCCATTCTCCATTTTCCATTTCCAAAATTTATTCTCCCAGATAAGCCTTCTTGATAGCATCATCATTCAGCAGATCAGCTGCCTTGCCGGTCTTGACGATCTTACCGGTTTCGAGGACGTAGCCTCTATCCGCGATGGACAGCGCCTTTTTTGCGTTCTGCTCTACCAGCAGGACAGTGGTGCCTGCCTTGGACACTTCCTCGATGATCTTGAAGATTTCGCCGACGAACAGCGGCGACAGACCCATGGACGGCTCATCGAGCAGCAGGATGCGCGGCTTGCTCATCAGCGCACGGCCCATCGCGAGCATCTGCTGCTCGCCGCCGGACAGTGTGCCCGCTGCCTGATTTTTACGCTCCTCCAGACGCGGAAAACGCTCGTAGACCATTTTCAGCGACTCCGGAATCTCATTCTTCGGGCGGGTATACGCGCCCATACGCAGGTTCTCCGCGACCGTCAGACCCGCGAACACGCGGCGGCCCTCCGGAACGTGGCTCATGCCGAGCTTTACGATGGCATGACCCGGCTTGTGCGTAATGTCCTTGCCCTCAAACGTCACCGTGCCGCCCTTCGACGGCAGCAGACCCGTGACCGTGTGCAGCGTGGTGGTCTTGCCCGCGCCGTTCGCGCCGATGAGCGCTACGACCTCGCCCTCGTTTACCTCGAAGGAAACATCACGCAGTGCATGAATCAGGCCGTAATACACGTTGATGTCCTTTACTTCCAACATTGCCATACTTGTTTCCTCCTTTCTTATTCGCCCAGATATGCCTTAACGACTTCCGGATTGCTCAGCACTTCCTTAGGCGTGCCCTCAGCCAGCAGACGGCCGAAGTTGAGCACATACAGGTACTCGCAGATGCCGGAGACCAGCTTCATGTCATGCTCGATAAGCAGGACGGTTACGCCGAACCTCTTGCGGACGATTTCGATCGTCTCCATCAGCTCCTCGGTCTCGTTCGGGTTCATGCCCGCGGCAGGCTCGTCGAGCAGCAGCAGCTTGGGGTTGGTAGCGAGCGCACGCGCGATCTCGAGCTTGCGCTGCTTGCCGTAAGGCAGGTTTGCCGCCTTGTAGTCGGCTACGCCGTCCAGGTCGAACACGCGCAGCAGCTCCATCGCCTTTTCGTCCATCTGCTTCTCCTTTTTACGGTAGGAGCCGAGGTGGAACATGCTCTCTGCGAACGAGTAGGTGATCTGATTGTGCAGACCGGTCTTTACGTTATCCAGCACGCTCAGCTGCGAGAACAGGCGGATGTTCTGGAACGTGCGGGCAACGCCCAGCTTGCAGATTTCATGCGGCTTTTTGCCGATGAGGTTCTGTCCGTCCAGACGGATGCCGCCGTCGGTCGGGCGGTACACGCCGGTCAGCATATTGAACGCGGTGGTCTTGCCTGCACCGTTCGGGCCGATGAGGCCGACCAGACCGCCCTTTTCGATTTTCATGCTCAGCTCGTCAACGGCACGCAGACCGCCGAACGAAATGCCGAGCGAAGTAACTTCCAGCATTGCCATGGCTTACGCACCCTCCTTCTTGCCGCCGGCCTTTTCGGCCTTTTCCATCTGACGCATTGCGCGCTTCTCCAGCAGGCGAACCTTGAAGGAGGAGTTGTTGAACAGCATCATTGCAATCAGCAGGATTGCGTAGATGAGCATACGGTAGTTGCTCAGGCCGCGCAGCAGCTCGGGCAGCAGCGTCAGCAGCGTTGCGGCGATAATCGAACCCCAGATGTTGCCCAGACCGCCGAGAACAACGAATACGAGCACCAGAATGGAGGTGTTGAAGTCAAACTTGGCCGCCGTAACGGTGGAGAAGTTCATCGCATACAGCGTGCCCGCCATGCCTGCGAACGCCGCAGAGACCACGAACGCGAGCAGCTTGTAGTGCGAGGTGGAGATGCCGATGGAGTCAGCGGCGATCTTGTTGTCGCGGACCGCCATGACAGCACGTCCCGTGCGGCTGTTTACAAAATTCAGCACGAAGAACAGCGTAACGAGGATGAGCACAACGCCCGAGGTGAAGGTGGAGATCTTGGTGACGCCGGATACGCCGATCGGGCCGTTGATGATCATCTTGCCGCCGTCGCCCAGCTGGAAATTCTGGTTGACCAGGCTGAAATGCAGACCGGCATCATCCAGACCGAGATACATAACGTTTACAATGTTTTTGATGATCTCACCGAAGGCGAGGGTTACGATGGCGAGGTAGTCGCCCTTGAGGCGCAGTACCGGCACGCCGACGATAACACCCGCAATCGCCGCAAACAGTCCGGCAACGACCATGGCGACAGCCAGACGCAGCGGTGCAAGCGGAATCGCATCCGCCAGACAGGTGGTGGTGACAATGCCCGCAAACGCGCCGACCGACATAAAGCCCGCATGGCCGAGCGACAGCTCACCGAGGATGCCGACGGTCAGGTTGAGCGAGATCGCCATGACAACATACGCGCAGATCGGCACGAGCAGACCCTTGATCTGGCTGGAGATGCCGCCGCCCGCGATGGCTGCCTGCACGATGATGTACGCAATAATGACAATGCCGAAGCACAGCAGCGTGTCACGTCCGCGCTTGGACGCAGCATAGGATTTTAACTTGTTCATATGACTGCCCCCTTAAACCTTTTCGCTCACATGCTTGCCGAGCAGGCCGTCCGGCTTGACCAGCAGCACCACGATGAGCACTGCGAACACGATCGCGTCCGACAGCTGCGTGGAAATGTACGCCTTGGCGAAAATCTCGATGATGCCGAGCAGAATGCCGCCGATGAACGCGCCCGGAATCGAGCCGATGCCGCCGAATACGGCAGCGGTGAATGCCTTGATGCCCGGCAGAGAGCCGGTGGTCGGCATCAGGGTCGGGTACGCGGAGCACAGCAGCACGCCCGCGATAGCGGCAAGACCGGAGCCGATGGCAAACGTGATGGAAATGGTCGTGTTGACGTTGATGCCCATCAGCTGGGCCGCGCCCTTGTCCTCGGAAACCGCACGCATCGCCGTGCCGACCTTGCTCTTGCCGGTGAACAGCATCAGAGCGACCATGATGACAACGCAGGCTGCAATGGCAACGAGCGTCACCTTGGAGATCTGCATCTGACCGCCGAACAGGCTGAGCGCCTCGCCGGTAACGACCGAGGTAAAGGTCTTCGGGTTGGAGGACCAGATCAGCAGCGCCGCATTCTGCAGAAAGTACGAAACGCCGATGGCCGTGATCAGCACCGCCAGCGACGGCGCCATGCGCAGCGGCTTGTAGGCAAGTCTCTCAATAACAACACCGAGCGCGGTGCAGACAATAACAGCCAGCACAACGCCCATCCACGCCGGCCAGCCGAGATAGGTGGTAGCGCAGAAGCACATGTAGCCGCCTACCATAATAACATCGCCGTGCGCGAAGTTCAGCATTTTTGCAATGCCGTAAACCATCGTGTAGCCGAGTGCGATGATGGCGTAGATGCTGCCCAGACTGATGCCGCTGATCAAATGATTCAAAAAGCTCATGGTTTGGAACACCCCATTCTTCTAATTAGGAACAATAGATACGAGTTAGCGTAATTGAAAATTGAAAATGGAGAATTGAGAATGTCGCTATCCTTGCGCGAGTTTCGTCCGCGCTACGACGAGGTATCGCGCATAGCGCGATGATTTAATCCGCCGCGCAGCGGCGCTCATTCATTTTCCATTTTCCATTTTCCATTCTCAATTACTGCGCCTCCTATCTTCTTTATAATAGCGGTAAAGGAGGACTGCTGCCAGACCTCCTTCACTCGCCCTTGCGTTTATGCTGTTGGAACCCTACGGTTCTGTCTTACATACCAACGTAAGCGCCGTTCTCGATAACCATGCCCTTCGGGGACTTGGATACGGCACCGGTCTCATCCCAGGTCATGCCCTCGCCGGTCAGGCCGTCAAAGGTCATGGAGGTGAACTGCTCGATCATCTTGTCGCACAGGTCCTCAGCGGACATATCCGGCGTAGCGCCTGCATTCTCGAGTGCCTGCTTGTAAGCGTAAACACAGTCGTAAGCGTCGGCTGCGAACTGGTTCGGGGTCTCGCCGAACTGCTCCTTGTACTTCTTAACGAAGGAAGCGGTCTTTTCGTCGGTTGCGTCTGCGTTGAACGGGGTCAGCAGCATAACACCCTCGGCCAGCTTGGGATCAAAGCCTTCCATGGTCAGGATGCCGTCCATGCCGTCTACGCCGAAGAACTTCGGTGCGTAGCCCATTGCATTTGCCTGGGTCAGGATCAGGGATGCCGGCTGATAGTACATCGGCAGGAATACCAGGTCAGCGCCCTTGCTCTTTGCGTCGTTCAGCTGAACGGAGAAGTCGTTAGCGGAAGCATCGGTGAAGGTGTTGTCGGAAACGACCTGCAGGCCCTTGGTCTTTGCCTCTGCAACGAACTTGTCGTGGATGCCGGTGGAGTAAACGTCATCGTTCTTCCAGATGACAGCGATCTTGGTGCCGAGCTTCTGCTCTGCGATGTACTGTGCGGATGCGGTGCCCTGATTCGGGTCAACGAAGCACATCTGGAACACATTGTCCTTATCTGCGGTTACCGCAACGGTGGAAGCAGACGGAGTCAGTGCGAAAATACGGTCGCTGTAGTTCTCAGCGGCGGTAGCCTCGCACGGCTTGGAGGTTACGGAGCCGAGAGACAGCTGCATGCCCCAGTCCTTCAGGGTGTTGTAGGCGTTGACAGCCTTCTCGGCGTCGTGCTCATCATCCTGATAGTTCAGCTCGAACTGAATATCGCCGCCCTCAGCGTTGATCTCGTCAACCGCGATCTGTGCGCCGTTCTTGCAGGCGTTGCCGTAAATAGCAGCCGCGCCGGTCAGCGGGCCGGTGCCGCCAATCTTGAAGGCAGTGCCGGAAGCGGTGCTGTCGGAGCCGCTGTTCTGCGAATCGGAGCTGCTCGAAGCGGAGCCGCCGCAGCCGGTCAGCGCCGTAGCCAGCATAGCGCCGGCAAGAAGCATACTGAGTGTTTTCTTCATGGTGAAATCTTCTCCTTTGTTTCCCCCGAATCAGCATATCCTATCGGGTGTCTTGGATTATGCTTCACATTATACTACCATTTCCGCATTTCGGCGCACTTTTTTTGTGCTGAGAATACAATTTCAGATAATCTACTGATTATCTTTTGAGTAACTTTACGTTTTTTGTATCTTCTCACAAGAACACTTGTCCGCCCTGCAAGGATTCCTGCAAATTACTCCCATCCTGCCGCCGTTTTTGCAGAGAGAGTCCGCAAAATTTTTCTCATGCTGAGAACCGCATAAGCGCCCTTCCCCTTTCATAAATTGGATTGACTCGGCATGCCGTTTCAAACAATTTGCATGTACACCATACCGATTACGATATTCATTCAATCTGTGCAAAATTTCAAGGAGGGTACCCCATGACCGAAAAACGCCACGGAAAAGGACTGTTATTCATCGTAACGCTGGTTCTCGCTGCCGGTGTGATAAAGTACGCCGATATCCCCTTCGCGCAGACCGTGCGCGAAAAGGCGGCTTCTGCCCTGTCCGGCGCGGCAAACGCAGACCATGTTCTCGCGGTATTCGGCGGCTCTGCCATGCCCGCAGATACCGTTCCTGCGGAATCCTCCGGCGGTGCGGACGATATTTTAGACCGCGACCAGACCCTGTTCCCCGACACGGTTGACCAGACCGTCTATCCGATGGAGTTCGAGCACGCCACGCCGACTTCCGGCACGCTGACGTCCTCGTTCGGCAGCAGGCTCAGTCCCATCACCGGTCAGCCGGGTTTTCACTATGGACTTGACCTTGCCGCGGACGAGGGCACGCCCATCACCGCCTTCGCGGACGGCACGGTGCGCGAGACCGGCGAATCCGGCTACGGCCTGTACGTCATTGTCGATCACGCGGACGGTTTTGCAACCTTATACGCGCACTGCAGCAGCATTTCCGCCAAAGTCGGTCAGACCGTCACCTGCGGCGAGCAGATCGCCCAGGTCGGTCAGACCGGCAACGCCACCGGTCCACACCTGCACCTCGAGCTGTGGCACAACGGCGCGGCGCTCGATCCTGCCGACTATCTTGCGCTGTGAGCCGGATTCAGGTCCGCGACGGCTTTCTTGTGCTCATGGCTGCGCTCTGGTGCGCGGATAAGAGCGGCGTGCTGCCGCTGTTCCTGTTGGCGGCGGCTGTACACGAGTGCGGACACCTTTTCGTCATTCGGCTGTCCGGCGGCACGGTGCACGCCCTGTGCCTGACCGCCTGCGGCGCTGTCCTGCGGTGCAGCCTGCCGCCGTCGCCGTTTTCGCGCGCCGCCATCTGCCTCGCCGGACCGGCGGCCAGCTTTGCGCTCACCGCACTGGCGAACCCGCTCGGCGCGTACCGGCTTGCCGGCGCGAGTGCCCTGCTCGGGCTGTTCAACCTGCTGCCCATTCCCCCGCTCGACGGCGGCATGGCGCTCCGGCACCTCGCGGACGGGCGGTTTACACGCCTGCTGAACGGGATTGCGGGCGTGTCCGTTCTCGTCCTCCTTGCGGGCGGCGTCCTCCTGTGGAAGTCGGGATTTGGCGGGTGGCTGTTTCTCGCTGGATTGATGGTCGCCGCATGCAACCCGCATGCACACGCATAACCGCAGGGGCGAACATTGTTCGCCCAAGAACCGTTCGATTTTACGCTGTTTGGGAGCACACTGTGCTCCCCTGCGGGATAACGTGTACTAAATCGTTAAATTCGGAACACCGAGGTCGTACCGCATGGCACCTTTTCTTGCGGCGTTGCCGCACTTCGCCTTGCCGTTCCCTACGGTATACCTTTCATAATGCGATATAACAAAATGAAACCATGTAAACCATCACATTCATTCTCCATCCTCAATTCTCAATTCTCCATTACTCCTGACTCCTATCTTTTCTTTGTGCTCTTGTAAATTTTGCCGAAATCGTGTAAAATAACGGTATAAAGATTTATCCAAACAAACCAAAAGGCTCACAAAGCCTTTTGATAGAAAGGACCGAATAATTATGCTGGGAAAACGCAGAAAAAAAACTGATCTCCCCGCCGTATGCGCTGTTATCGTAGCGGCAGGCTCCTCCCGCCGCATGGGCGGCGAAAACAAGCTGCTGCTCGAGATTGACGGCGTACCCGTCCTCGCACGCACGCTTTCCGCCTTCCAGAAATGCGCCGCCATCCGCGATATCGTGCTCGTCTGCCGTGAGCAGGACATCATGCCCTATACCGAGCTGGCGAAGGCCTTCTCCATTGACAAGCTGTGCACGGTAACGCGCGGCGGCGAGACCCGCACGGAATCCGTTCTCGCGGGCATCACGGCCGCACCGGAAAACGCCGTGCTCGTTGCCGTACACGACGGCGCCCGCCCGCTCGTCTCCGAGGCCGTTATCACCGAGGCGGTTACCACCGCCGCCGAGTACGGCGCTGCCGCGCCGGTCGTTCCGGTCAAGGACAGCATCAAGCGCATCGAGGATGGCAATATCGCCGCCGATGTCGCCCGCGACACGCTTGCCGCGGTACAGACCCCGCAGGTATTCCGCAAGGACCTGCTCCGCCGTGCGCTCACCTCGGCTGCCGAGCGCGGCTACAGCTTCACCGATGACTGCGCGGCTGTCGAGTCGCTCGGCACCATCGTCAAGGCGACCCATGGCAGCTACCAGAACATTAAGATCACCACGCCGGAGGACATTCTCGTTGCAGAAGCGCTCCTCACAAGGGAGGACAAGTGATATGCGCATCGGACACGGTTACGACGTACACAGACTGGTCTCCGGCAGACCGTGCATCATCGGCGGTGTGAACATTCCGTTTGAGCTTGGTCTGGACGGTCACTCGGACGCGGATGTGCTCACGCACGCCGTCATGGATTCCCTGCTCGGCGCGCTCGCGCTCGGTGACATCGGCAAGCATTTTCCGGATACCGACCCGCGCTACAAGGGCGCGGACAGCATCGCGCTGCTGCGTCACGTTGCCGCGCTCGTGCGCGAAAGCGGCTGGCAGCTCGGCAATCTGGATGCGACCGTACTCGCACAGGCGCCCAAGCTCGCGCCGCACATTCTGCAGATGCGCGAGAACATTGCCGCCGCCATCGGCTGCGCGGTCGAGCAGGTTTCGGTCAAGGCGACCACCGAGGAGGGGCTGGGCTTTACCGGCTCCAAACAAGGCATTGCCGCGCACTGCGTGTGCCTTTTAGAGCGAATCTGAACAGCCCCATCTACTATGATATTAGGTAGGGGTAACACCGCATAGCGGTATTGCCCCCCAAAAAGGAAGTGAACCCAATGGATATACAGGTAAACGACATTCTTACCATGAAAAAACAGCACCCGTGCGGCAGCAAGCAGTGGCAGGTGCTGCGTATCGGTATGGATTTCAGGCTGAAATGCCTCGGCTGCGGGCATGAGGTCATGCTGCCGCGCAGCAAGGCGGAGAAAAACATCAGAACCGTAGAACGGGAGGGTGAAATCGTATGTTGATAGACGGCAGACAGATGCACATTCAAATCACCAAGGGCGATATCGGGCGGTACGTCATTCTGCCCGGTGACCCGGCGCGGTGCGAGAAGATCGCGCAGTATTTCGATGACCCGAAGCAGATCGCCCACAACCGCGAGTACACGCTGTGGACAGGCTCTCTGGACGGCGTTCCGGTTGCGGTATGCTCGACCGGCATCGGCGGCCCGTCGGCTGCCATCGCCATGGAGGAGCTGGTCGAGTGCGGCGCGGACACGTTCATCCGTGTCGGCACGTCCGGCGGCATTGTGGACAAGGTAAAGGGCGGCGATATCGTCATTGCAACCGGCGCCATCCGGCAGGAGGGCACGAGCCGCGAGTACCTCCCCATCGAGTTCCCGGCAGTCGCGGATTTTTCTGTTGTTTCCGCGCTGCATGAGGCGGCGCAGGCGCTCGGCTTCCCGTATCACACGGGCGTAATCCAGTCCAAGGACAGCTTTTACGGCGAAATCCGTCCCGCGCAGATGCCAATCGCGGACGAGCTGACCGCCAAGTGGAAGGCATGGAAGGCGGCAGGCGCGCTCACCAGCGAGATGGAGACAGCCGCGCTCATGATCGTCGCGCAGGTGCTGCACGTTCGGTGCGGCGCGGTGCTCAACGTGCTGTGGAACGCGGACAACGATGACGCTCCCGCCATCCCGCCTGACGCCACCGAGCGCGGCGTAAAGGCCGCCGTGGAGGCCATCCGCGTGCTCATCCGTGAGGACAGCAAGGCATGAGTGAACAACAGAATCAGCAGACAGCGGCCCTCGGCACAGCACCCGTAGGGCCGCTGCTCTTTCGGCTGGCGCTGCCGACCATCACGGCGCAGGTTGTCAACCTGCTTTACAGCATCGTGGACCGCATCTACATCGGACGCATCCCGCTCGAGGGCAAGCTGGCGCTGACCGGCATGGGCGTCACCTTCCCTGTCATCACGCTCATCTCGGCGTTTGCGGCGCTCATCGGCATGGGCGGCGCACCGCAGACGTCTATCGCGCTCGGCGCAAAGGAGCACGACCGCGCAGAACGCATCCTCGGAACGTGTACGGCGGCGCTCTGGGCGCTTGCACTCGTGCTGACAGCACTTTTCCTGCTGTTTCAGGCGCCATTACTGAAACTGTTCGGCGCATCTGCCGACACCCTGCCCTACGCCATGCAGTACCTCAACCTCTACGTTCTCGGCACGGTTTTCGTGATGACCTCGCTCGGTCTCAACGGCTTCATCACCGCACAGGGCCGCTCCTCGGTCGCGATGAAAACAGTCGTCATCGGCGCGGTGCTCAACACCGTGCTTGACCCGCTGTTCATCTTCGTGCTGAAAATGGGCGTGCGCGGCGCGGCTGTGGCGACAATTATCTCGCAGGCGGTGTCTGCGGCATGGGTTCTGCGGTTTCTGACCGGAAAGCAGACGGTTCTGCGCTTAAAACGCGCGTATTTCCGCATTGACCGACCGGTTCTGGCATCCGCAGTCGGTCTGGGCGCGTCCCCGTTTGTCATGCAGTCAACAGAAAGCCTGCTCACCATCGCGTTCAACGTATCGCTGCAAAAGTACGGCGGCGACGCAGCCGTCGGCGCAATGACCATCCTGACCTCGGTGGCGCAGATGGTGCAGCTGCCGCTGACCGGCCTCGCGCAGGGCGCGCAGCCCATCCTCAGCTACGCCTGCGGCGCGAAGCGGCCCGACCGCATGAAGCGCGTCGTGCAGCTGAATCTCGCGGCGGCGTTCGTGTTCGCGTTTTCGATCTGGGCAGCTGTGCAGCTGTTCCCGCATACGGTCGTGCACCTGTTCACCTCGGATGAGGAGCTGGTCGAACGCACCGTCTGGGCGCTGCGCGTGTACTTTGCACTCGGATTTACCAATGCGTTCCAGACCGGATTCCAGCAGTCGTTTGTGGCGCTCGGCGAGGCGAGAATCTCGCTTTTTCTCGCGCTCGAGCGCAAGGTTTTCCTGCTGATACCGTTTATTTTAATCCTGCCGCACTTTTTCGCGGATAAGCTGTTCGCCGTGTTCCTCGCAGAGCCGGTCGCGGATTTGCTGGCGGCAGCAACGACGACAACGCTGTTTTTGATTCGATTCAAGCAGATCACGCGAGATATGTGAGCCAATTTCCCTGCATCGGCTGTGCTGGGTACACGAGGCGCGTAGCGCTACGCCCTATCCGGGAGGCAGCCTTTTTCAGCACCGGCTGAGCGGGGTACACGAACTGCGCAAGCGTGTTCGCCCCTGACGGGCGGGAAGTTTTTCGCTGAGATTCAGCGGGGATTCGCCGCGCCCCACGGCGCGGCGTCAGCGCAGTTACACTCGCTTCCAAGCGACCAATGCAACTCCTGCCGAGATAAACTCCGTCACCCAGAACGCATGCCAGACGCCATTCGCGCCCATAATCCTACACAGCACGACCGCGATCGGCAGAATGACCACGGTATACCGGCACAGCGAAATCACGAGTGACGCCGTACCCTTTCCGAGTCCTTCCAGTGCGCCGGACGCCGTAACCGAAACCGCTGAAACAAGAAATCCCACACAGATAATACGCAGCGCATGTGCACCGATGACCACCGTCCGGATATTTTCGGTGAAAAGTGCCATCAGCGGAGACGCAAACGCCAGACACAGCACAGTGCCGATCATCATAATGCACGCACACAGCGCAAGCGCTACCTGAAAAATACGGCTGACGCGTTCCCGCTCACCCGCACCGTAGTTGTAACCGATCACCGGACGCATGCCCTGAATAATGCCGCTCGCAGGCAGATACAGGAAAGTCTGCAATTTGTAATAGATGCCGAGCACGACCACATACGCCTGACTGAGCTCAGCCAGCAGCGCATTCAGACACGAGATGAGCAATGACGGCAGCGCCAGATTGAGTGCCGCCGGAATGCCGACCGCATACAGCCGTGCCGTAATGCCTCGAGTACCGTGCAGCCCCTTGCGTGTGATATGCACGGACACCGGCCGCAGCCGATATATCACCAGATAGAACGCCAGCGTTACCATCTGGCCGATGCCGGTGGCGAGTGCCGCGCCGCGCATGCCGAGCTGCGGGAACGGCCCGATACCGAAGATGAGCAGCGGATCCAGCACGATATTTGTCACACAGCCGAACAGCAGCGCTGTCATGGTCACCTGCATGCGGCCCATCGCCTGATAAATCTTCTCGAATGCGAGGCCGACCATGATAATCACCGAGAACGCGAACGCGATGGACGCGTACTGCGTACCCATCTCCGCTACCTGCTCGGAATCCGTGAACAGCCGCAGGAAACGCGGCATAACGGTGATGCACACGATCATGCTCACCACGCCGTGGACAATCGAGCACGCAATACCGCGCGTCGCCGCCGCGTCTGCCTTATCAATCTCACCGGCACCGAGATGATACGAAATCACTGCGTTAATGCCCACGCCGAAGCCGATAGCGAGCGCGTTTATCAAATTCTGTACCGGATAGACCAGTGACAGCGCTGTTATCGCGTCCTCTCCTATTTTTGCAACAAACAGGCTGTCGATGATGTTATACAGCGAGTTCACCAGCATGGAAACCACCATCGGCAGCGCCATTGAGAGCAGCAGCGGCAGTATCGGTTTTTCCCGCATAAAGCGTTGGTTCACGTTCGGTTCCTCCCTTTTGTGCAAATAAAAAAACCGCACGGCCGGAATCCCGGTCGTGCGGCGAAAAAGAACATCTTGAGATGCTGTAAAAATCCACACAAATTTTAGTGAGATAAGTTTATCATAAAAGGTGCGGAATTGTCAAGCCGTCAGTTAATCTCGGTCGGCAGATCGACATAGCTGTCCAGATCGGTCGGCAGCGTAATCTTAACCGCATCGCCGGTAGCGGTTACCTTAGCGGCTGCGTTCAGGGTTGCGCTGATGGTCTCGCCCTCTGCCGTAATATCAACCGTACCGGAAATCGCGGTATCGGTAAGCATGCCATTGACTGCCTTCGCGGTAACATTCATATCGCGGGTTTTAATGGAAACACCGTCCAGCATGCCGCCGAGCAGCTCATCAAACAGGTCGGAACTGAAGACACTGCTCATGTTGTACTTAACGGTCATACCGCCGCTGCCCTTGGTAATGCTCTCGATCGCGCTGACTGGAACAGAGCTGTTCATAGCAGAAATCTCCATGCCGTTCAGCACATCATCAAAGGACATCGCCATTTTGTACTTGCCCTGTGCACCCATATCCATGTAGTAAGTGCCATTGGTGAAGTAATAGTTAATATCCTGCGATATACTGGTATCGCCGCCGTTCGCCAAAGACGGGTCGATCGTCATGTTCAGCTTGCCGCCGAATGCCATCACGGACTTGTCCAGCTCCTTGAGGTTCATATTGGTCTTAACCGTCATCGGCATGGACATATCGAGCAGCTTGGTGGTGCCGAGTTTAACGCTTGCCTTGATGTTCATATCCATAGCCATCTTGGCCTCCGCCGAGGTGTTCTTCGCAGCGGTGTTGAATGCGTCCGCGTCTGCGAAAAATGCGCCCAGAGAAGCAGCCTTGGTCTTGTCAACCGCACCGTCTGCAACCAGCTTATCGAGCAGAATGCTGTCACTGCCCTTGACATCAGTATCAAGCGCGGTCAGGCTCATTGCAACTACGTTGTCACGCAGGAAATTCTTGGTGCTGCAGTTGATATCGTCAACCAGACCAACCTGCTCACCGAAATCCAGTGCTTTGGCATAGGTAAAATCGCCCTTGGCATCCGAGTAGCCGAGTGCGCGCAGCAGGAATGTGGTATACATCTGTGCAGAGCACTTGCCGGTCGGGTTATAGGCAGTCGCACTCATGCCGTTGGCAAGGCCGTTATCGTACAGGTACTGCACATACGGCTTTTCCCAGCCCTTCAGATCGGTAAACGGTGCGGTGTAGGTCAGCTTTTCCGCCTCGGCTTCCTTGCCCAGCAGACGGACCAGCATTGCCGAAGCCTCGGCACGGGTGGGTGCCTTGTCAAGCTGGTAACCCTGATTCGTGCCCTGAAACAGTCCCACGTCCTTCAGGCGGTCCGCACAGTTTGTGAAGTTCGCCGCACCGGCTGTTGCCGTAATACCGGCAGCAACCAGCATGGATGCCAGTGCGATTCTCATCTTTTTCATATTGTCTTCCTCCTTTTAATCGAAACAGCCAATAGCTTATCCTTAATATAGCATAGTTCTTGGAAAAAGTAAACAACAATTCAGAAACGATGCGGCTATCTGACGCATGATTGCAAATCCGCGCAGAACATGGTAAACTAAAGGTGCTTTTTGTCGGTTGTTTTGCCTTTCTGACAGCAATTTTACCATACAGGGATGTTTGCTACATGGTTTTCAGCAGTCTGATTTTTCTATTTTTCTTTTTGCCGGCGGCGCTGTTCTGCTATTATATCGTGCCGCAGAAATTTATCCGAGTGCGGAATGCGGTGCTGCTTTTATTCAGCCTGTTCTTTCTACGGAGAGCCAAGGCTGATCGGCATGCTAATTTTTTCGATACTGATGAACTACCTGTTTGGTCTGTCCATGCGTGGTACATACAGAAAACCGCTGCTCATTTTGTGCGTTATCGCCAATCTGAGCCTGCTGGGTGTATTCAAGTATCTGAATTTCTTCATTAGTACGGCGGACAGTCTGCTTGGACTGAGTATTCCGGTGACAGGCATTGTCATGCCGATCGGCATCTCGTTTTATACCTTTCAGGCGCTCAGCTACGTCATTGACGTATACCGCCGAGAGGTTCCGCCGCAGCACGATCTGTTTTCGCTGGCGCTGTACGTCTCCATGTTCCCGCAGCTGATTGCAGGCCCGATCGTACGCTACCACGATGTCAACGTACAGCTTGCCGTACGCAAGCACTCGTTTGCGCAATTTTCCGAGGGCATCAGCCGCTTTCTGTTCGGTCTCAGCAAAAAGGTACTGCTGTCCAATGTGTTCGCGCAGATTGCGGACGGCGTATTCAAATATGCACCGAACGAGCTGTCTGCCGCCGGTGCGTGGATGGGCGCGATTGGCTACACGCTGCAGATTTACTTCGATTTCTCCGGCTACTCGGATATGGCGATCGGTCTCGGCAAAATGTTCGGCTTCGAGTTTCTCGAAAACTTCAACTATCCGTACATCAGCAAGTCGGTCACCGAGTTCTGGCGCCGCTGGCATATCTCGCTGTCCAC
>OLSD01001446.1_pt1 | contig 19598 bp, 10 predicted proteins | sample 1672211 | NCBI WGS metagenome assembly OLSD01 (sample SAMEA3136659, study PRJEB25190) | human gut metagenome | reverse complement strand
CAGAGAAGTTCTACAACATCAAGTGCCGCAAGACTGGTTTGCAGCCAGACCTTACCGTTCTTGTTGTTACTCTCCAGGCATTGAAGATGCACGGTGGCGTAGCTCTGGAAGATATCAAGCAGCCTAACGTTGCAGGAATGGAAGCTGGTTACTGGAACCTCGACAAGCACGTGAAGAACCTTCAGAGCTTTGGTCAGACCGTTGTCATCGCCTTCAACAAGTTTGCTACTGATACCGACGAGGAGATTGAGGTATTGCGCAAGCACTGTGAGGAGATGGGTTGCGGATTCGCTGTCAACAGTGCCTTCGCCGAAGGTGGAAAGGGTGCGATGGAATTGGCAGAGCTCGTAGTAAAGACCATCGATGAGCGTCCATCTGCTCCTCTCTATTTCACTTATGCTGACGAAGATTCTGTAGAAGAGAAGATTGAGAAGGTTGCGTTCAATCTCTATGGTGCCGGCAGCGTAACCATGAGCGATTCTGCAAAGGCTATGATTGACGAGATCAAGAAGTTGGGTGCAGAGAAGTTCCCTATCTGTATTGCCAAGACCCAATACAGCTTCTCTACCGATGCTAAGGCTTACGGTCCAACAGAAGGCTTCGAACTCCACGTTCGCGACATCACCCTGAACATGGGTGCTGAAATGATCGTAGTCATCGCTGGTCCTATCATGCGTATGCCAGGTTTGCCAAAGAGCCCACAGGCAGAGCGTATCGATGTGGTTAACGGTGAAATCACAGGCCTTTCTTAAATAGGCATCTAGCCTAGAATATAGAAAAGGCACGGACTACACAGATTACACGGATTTATCATGAATGTCATTAATCCGTGTAATCTGTGTAGTCCGTGCCTAAAATCCCTGCGCTGAAAAACACTTTATCTCATGCTGAATTCACAACCGCAATACAATTGGTTGTAGAATTCATTCTCTTTCAATAATTCTCCACGGCGATTCTGCAAACCGCCCTTTCTCCAATTCATATCCCACCACTCTACATCCGGACAACCTTCTACGGCGAGATGTCCGGCTGCATCTATCTGCTGGATATTCTTCCACCGGGAAGAAGCCAAGGTAGTAGTAAGCAGATGAAAGCCATGCTCCTGAGCATACCTAGCCGCATGCGTCAAACGATACCGGAAACACATCGAGCAACGGCTTCCCCTTTCAGGCTCCAGCTCCAAACCCTTGATGGTAGCCAACCATTCCTCATGATCATACTCATCCTCCACATACGGAACCCCCTGCGCTTCCAGGAAGCGCATCAGCTCGTGCTTGCGAATTTCAAACTCCTGTAAGGGATAAATGTTACTGTTGCTGAAATATACCGTCGGCTTCATGCCGTTGCGAAGCATACACTCTACAATCGCTGACGAACAAGGCGCACAGCAGGCATGCAGCAACACATCATGACCTTCAGCCTTGCTACCATCAGGAAGCGATAACTTCACGAATTTATATTGTTCTTCTACTGGAATCTTCATTTTACTTGGAACTTTTTACTTTGAACTTGAAACTTGGAACTTTATGATTAGTTTTCCTTTCTTCCATTTCACTGGAAATAAAGAGAGGAGAAAAGGGATATTTGGGGAGGAATAAAAAAACAAATGGAGTACAGTCGTCTCGACACCCCCCATTTGCCCAAATATATGCGAAAACTAGTGCAAAGATACGATTTTTATTCGTATTCACAAAAGTTTCGGCAAATATTTACCACAATCTTTGTGTTTTAAGAGAGTATTTGTATTTTATTAACGTATGCACATCATTTTAAAGTCCTTTTTAACGTTATTACCGTCATCTCAGGCCATGCTCCCAATCGGAACGGGAAGGAGCCGCCGATACCCGATGAAACGTTCAGCATCTGACTGCCTTTGCGATAAACACCACCCCACTCCTTGAATGCCATGCGGGCTGGTGTCCACTTGCCTATCTGCAACTGTCCTGCATGTGTATGTCCTGCCAGTGTCAGCTGGACAGGTCTGTCCCATACCTCTCTGCGCCAGTGATGCGGATCATGGGTCAGCAGTATCTTGAACCCTTCCTTCTTCAGTCCCTTCATCGCCTTCGGCAACTTGCTGCGGTTACTGAAAGGAGGCTGCCCCGCATTCTCCACACCGATGATATCGATGGAAGCCATACCATGACTCACGGTGAAATGATCGTTCATCAACTGATGCCACCCCAACTGGCATTGATAGTTATAGAGCAGCTTCCAGTTGTTTCTCAGTCCTGCTATCGTATGATTGTTGCCATACTCGCAGTAATCATGGTTTCCCCATACCGAGAAGATGCCATCGTGGGCATGCAGCTGTTTCAGCGTTTCCAGATAAGGCTCCACCTCCCTGGCATCATTGTTCACCAGATCGCCCGTAAAGAGCATCATGTCCGGTTCCTCATTATTGGCAGCATCCACTACCTTCTGCACGAAGTCACTATCCTTCGGGAAAGAACCCAGATGAAAATCAGTGAAATGCAACAGACGGTAACCGTCAAAGTAAGGTGGAAGGTCGGGCGATTCATAGGTTACGTACCGTATCTCCAACCGCTTCCAGCCCTCAATGAATCCGAAGGCAAACCATCCCATCAGCGCCAGCGCCGGAAGGAGGGCAAAGAACCACGGCATCATGAAATCGAAGAGGATGAACACCACCTTGGGCATCACCGAAAACAGAATCGTAGTGAAGAGGATGCGGACGGAGAGCTTATGAAAGAAGCCCATCTGCAGCCCTACCTCTGCTAGCAGAAGCAGCAAGGAAGGCACCCACCATAGAACGGCTAGCGCCAAAGGCCACCCGCTCACTCCCAGATGCCAGAGCCAGATGTCGGGCAAGAGAGCAAGCCCTGCCATACCTATTATATATAAGAAGGATCTGAATATCCTTTTAATAATCTTTTTCATTTACCTGTTCAAGTATTTCTACGGTGCAAAGATACATAAAAATCTGCTTAACCGTTCATGTTTGTAGATGTTTAACTTTATTTTTTTTGCCGTTTCATCAGATTGCAGTATCTTTGCAAGCCGTAAACTGTAAAAAACATCATCAATAAATATGGCAAGAAGACTCAGAAAGAAAAGAATAGCTATCATATTGCTCACATTCACGGCCATCGTCGCATGGTCTACACATAGTTGCGTATCGCGCTGCACCTCATCTTCGGATAAGGAGAAGGCAAAGGATACGCTCCCCAAGGCGCATATCAACGATTCCATCAGCAATGCCCTCACCGAGGGAAAGGAATATCACAAGATGGATTCGCTCGTGGAGAGATACCTCAAGCGATGGGAAATCAACGGTGCACAGCTCGTCATCACCCGCAACGACTCCCTGCTCTATGCCCGCGGTTTCGGATGGGCAGACAAGGAGAGGGGCATCCGAATGGAACCGAACATGCTGATGCGCTTCGCCTCTGTATCAAAGCTTATCACTGCTGTAGGCATCATGAAACTGCAGGAGATGAAGAAGCTCAAGATGAACGAGAAGGTATTCGGACCGAAGGGAATCCTGAACGATACCACCTACAATAACAGTATCAAGGACCAGCGCTACTACAACATCACCGTAGAACAGCTGCTGCGCCATCAGGCAGGTTTCAACAACTATGCCGGCGACCCGGTATCCTCTACCCGCTACATCATGATGCAGAACCGCCTCACCACGCCTCCAGACCATAAGACCCTGCTCAAGATTCTCCTGAAGCGCCATCTGGGTTATACGCCGGGCGAGGGCAAATGCTACAGCAATCTGGGCTACATGATTCTCTCGATGATTATCGAGAAGAAGAGCAGAATGAAGTACGAGAACTTCATGCAGAAGTACGTGCTCCAGCCTGCCGGATGCTACGACATGCATATTGCCGGCACCTACTACAAGGACCGCCGTCCTAACGAGACGAAGTATTACATGCACCAGGGCAGCATCCCGGTATATGAATACAACAACAGTGGCAGAATGGTAGAAAAGTGTTATGGCGATACTGACCTTCCTCGCCTCTCTGGTGCCGGAGCATGGTGTGGTTCAGCAGCCGAACTGAGCCGTCTCATCGCCAGCATCGACGGTCTGCCTCATGTCAAGGACATTCTCAGCCAGAAGAGCATCCAGTTTATGACCACCGAGCAGCCCGACCATCAGTATTCCATCGGTTGGAACTACACCCCAAAGAGCAATCGTCCGTGGATTCGTACCGGTTCTCTTGCCGGCACCTCTGCCATTGTCCTGAAGTACCCCGATGGTCAGTGCTGGATTCTCATCACCAACACCTCCACCTGGAAGGGTCACGGCTTCAGCAACGACACCATGGCATTCTTTGAGAAGCTCCGCAAGCAGTTCATGGCAGATATGCCGAAGAAGGATTTGTTCATATAGAGAAGGAAAAAAAGTTGGTGCATAACAGTTGGGCAACGCATGCACATCAGCTGTTGTGCGAGCGCATATCAGCTGTTATGCAAGCGCACAACAGCTGTTGTGCGGCCGGAGATACTAAATAACTCAGAAATATATCCTGTCTTTTCCGACAATATATCTTTAATATACGAATAAAAGAGGGTGCATCATAAATTCATGATACACTCTCTTTTCGTTTTTTATCAACTATTATAAACTTGTCAAACCAAGCTTCTTCTATCTTACGGCAACCTTCAGTCCCTTAGACTGAGCACAGGACTGGGTGGATGCCTTTACAATATATACTCCGGATGGAACACGGAGAATCATTCTCTGCTTATCAGGCAACTGATAACTGTGAACCATCTTGCCATCCAAGGTAAATACCTCTACCCTACCCAACTTCTCACCATTCAGGGCAGATACAACAATCATGCCCGCAGCAGGTGAATAAACCTTCAACTGATTACTTTCAGCCTCAGCCTCAATCTGCTGGATACCGGTAGTACCACGAGTCTGTGTCAGGAAGTATCTGCCATGCTCGTTCGCCTGAATGCTCACCTCATTGCCATCCTGCAGTTCGGTATACTGTCCGTTGGCAGCATCATAGAGATAAAGCGGAGCATCGAGCTTGGCAACACCCTTGAAGTCGAGGTTTACCCTTTCGTTCTTCTCCCCATTCTCAATGATGACACCCATTGGCATCCATTCAATCTTAGGAGTAGCATTTACAGCCACAGCCTGAGAACCAGCCACGGTATAAACCTGCGGAATATCCTTGAGGTTCAGATCGTACAAGAGGTCAACGTCCTCCTCGTCATCATAGTCGGCAGAAGCCTCCTGACGCAAGGCAATGCGTGCCTTTGAGGTCTGGCCGTTGGAATTCTCAGTTTCTACCTCTACAGTCTTTACATAATCAGATGCCATCAACAGACCAGGAGTAATGGTGCGGTCTATACACATCGTAGAAGTGAATCTTACATCTGTAACCGTTGCGCCATCATTCTTCTTAACAAAGAACGACTGGGTAGGCTGGATAGCATAGTTCTGCTTATCCAATTCTGTAGAAGAAATTGCCTTTACCTCACCATTCTCTACAATCCAAATAGCGTTCTGCAAACCAGTATTGGCCTCGAAGAATTTCTTCAGAGAGATAGAGCAGGTATATGGATTAGCCACGAGATAGAAACCGCTGTTGTTATCAGTTCCTAAACTCTGAGTCTTCTCTGCGAGATGCTTCTCATCGTTATTGAAAGCAACGAGAAGTCTGCCACGACCTTTAGGATCCTTCGTAACCGAAGTTTCGCTTGAAGAGTTCCCTGTTCCATTATAATCAAAGTACTGATAGCTGGTATCAGCCTTTGGCAAACGGAGGAGCGCCTTCTTTGTCTGATCCTTTGGCAAGAGCGCATTACCCGCCTTGATAGAGAAACCACCGAAGGTTCCATCTGCGGCATCGGCATAGCTCTCATCCACCTTATTATATACATGGCTCCAGTAGCCGAGATTCATATCAACATCTCCAGGAGCAGCTCCTCCAGGATAATGAGAAGCGGAATAATTACCATTAGGTGTGATTTCCTTCACATCACTCTTCATCCAAGCTCTCTGATAAACCGGATACTTGCTCCGGCTATACGCAGCAGTAGTACCATCAGCAGCCTTATCTTCAAAGTTGATATCCGTAAACGCCTTGGTTTCCTGTCGTCCATCCTTTGCCGGTACATACATATCACCGGCGTAGATATACTGCAGAGGCGAAGCCATGGTGTACCACTTGTTAGGCTCAAGTTCCTTCTCTACCCAAGCCTTGTCATATATCAGATAGCACTGGTCGCGAAGCTCGCCCTGAGGTTTGAAGTAAATCTGATGGCAGGTATTGCCATAGAACTTTTCGCACTTCAGATTACCATCTGTATCCAATCCCTTATCAGTATCTGCCTCATTCCAGAACGCCATGATGTCATACTGGATATACTTCGTAGCCTCATTACCCTTACCATTGGTCAGCTTGGTAGCAATCTGATTGGTAGTACGATAAACGATATTACCGAGGTCAGGGAATGGCAATCCCTTCAAGTTATCAATAGTAACCTTGGTAAACTTCATTGGCACATAGCTGTTCTGGGTAGGAATAGCCACCTTTGGTGTAATACCGTGTGCATTACCATAAGCCTGATAATCAGGATACTCATTATCATACAATTCTGTAGAAGATGAGCGATGCCAGTTATCATCATTATTCCAGTTGGCATTCATACCGCCACCTGCCGTAGGAGTCCAGGTAATGAACTCCGGTACTATCTTCAACTTGAGATAAGCCTCGCCAGGACAATTGGTAGTTCCAGCTGTAGCTGCAGCCTTCTGCTCGAAGACGAATCGAAGGTCGTAGTAATATCCCTCATGGAAGTTCTTTAAAACATCATTAGAGAACTTGAGATCGAGGGTATACTGCTTGCCAGGCTTGACTTCATCAAGAGTATTAGAACTCAATGTTGCAACAGATTTATTCAATAAAGAAGCATCCCATAGAGGGTCATTGGTTGTAGCAACATAGACATCTGCAGAAGTCTTACCTGCACCAGTCTTACTATCATCAATGAATGTCAAAGTCTTATCTTCGACACCAGTCTTATAGCTTGCGCTATGCAATGGTACCTGGAGATAACCCTGGGAAGTTTTTTCCAATAACTTCTTTATCTGTGGCAATCCGATACGCAATGAAGCTTCGTAGCTGTTATCTTTAAATGGATAATCCACATCATTGAAACCGAAGTTAAGCTTAGGACCATCCTTAGCAATACGCAGAGACACAGGAATCTTCTCTGTACACATCAGATAGCTGACACTACCTACCGTATATACCATTTCACCTTCCACATATGTTCCAGTCTCTGGTTTCATATAAATTTTATGAGCACCATATCCTATTGTGCTAACAGGTATCTCAATGGTTTTTGATGGTTTTGCATCGACAGGCGTACTGCTGTCATCAATATACCACAAGAATGGCACACCAGTAAGCGTAATCTTCTCGCCAGTATTAGGGTCAATAGTTGTAAGACTTCCCTTTAGCGTAACCTTAGGGTCAGAATCAGTACAATTCACACGATACTCTGTAATGACTTTACCATCTGTATCAGTAATCATTGGTGTCTGACCAATCATCTCAAATATAGCACTATAGATAGAGCAGACATCAGAAGGTTTACCCCAATTTGCATCAGGTGCATCTGGATTACTATCAGCACATACGGAGACATAATACTTCTTACCCTTTGTGAGTTTGAAAGGATGATTAGCCAGGATGATATAGGTTTCACCATCAGCATCTTTTTCTATCATGTTGACACCATCAATTTCATACTTTGCACAGGTTTCCTCTGAATCAAAGACATCAACAGATGCATAGCTCTTATCTGTCTTAATTTCTTTAGCTGTAGCATCATCAGGTCCTTTTAACCAATAGTTGTAAAGACCTTCTCCTGTAACAGGGGAACCATCTTCGTTCACTAAACGGTAATGAATCTTCGTATTCTTATGGTTAAGTATAGCATTCAAAGTTTCGTGAATGGCACGTATCTTCAACTTGATGCTACCTGTACTCGTTTCACCGCAGGCTGGTCGGTCCTGATAGATTTCAACCTTAGCTGGCTTTAAATATATACGGATATCATCAACGGCATAGTCAGCACCTTGAGTACCCTTACTATAGTTATCAATCTCAATACGGAATTTATCGTACTGTTCCGCATGTGACTCTTTCTGGATGGTAATCTTACCATATACCTGATACCATTTTCCCTTATCTTTACTATCACGATTTGAGTCAAAATCTCCTGAAGAGAAATTATGAAGCAATACTTTCTTATTGTCAACAAGACCATACAACTTAAACATAAGCTGTGGCTGTGTTTTATTTCCTTCAGTCATATCAGCAACATACGCAGAAAACGCCATCTGCTGACCAGTACATAGGTTAGCTGTGAATTCTGCCGATGCAATGGTACGGCTTTCATCCGAAGCATCAACATAGAGGAAGGAACCCGTTTGAGACTCACCGGTCATCTCATAAGTCCTATCATATAACACAGAATTATCATACCACTTATACTTATCAGAACCAGATACTCCCTTCACATTAGCCGTCTTATAGATACCATACTCTCCATGCAAAGGAGAATGTAGCGGGTCATACCAATTAGGACTACCAGTATACCCCACACTCTTACTTAAAAGATTCTTATAGACGAATCCATAGTTTCTCTTAGACCAATCAGAAGGATGCTCAGATTGGTTATCCATATCATTGGTTGGAGGAGAAACAGTTTGTTCCGGACTATCATTATCGAAACTTATCAATGCCACACGGTTATAATTCTCTTCAAGATAAGAGATTTTACGCTGAATTTCGTCATTACCCATTTCGGAATCCATCATAGGATGGAAGCCAAAGAATCGGCAGTTGAAATTGGCAATAGGACAACTATTGTCGTTTTCATCCACAGCATAAGCCACAACAGAGAAGTGGTCTCCATTCTTGAATGTAATCTTATCTGAAACAGAATTACCATCCAAATCCTTCCAATCATATCGTTCATTTAAGAGTTTTTGACTGACATCAAAAAAACGTGGGAAACCTGTCACATTACTTTCAATATCACAATATTTATTTTTGTCTCCATTATAGACTCTCCAAATAACTTTAGTTGCTTGCTTGAGGTCAGTTCCGAAGTCATCCACAACAATATCACGGTCGGTTTGCCCTGTTGGGAAATAGACATGATGCTTAGGATTTATCATCGGATAGAAATAATACATAGTCGGTTTCATATTAAGACGCAAAGTCATTTGAGAATCATCTTTTGCGAAACCAACAGTAACATTCTTATTATCCTCGTAAGTGAGGTCATTTTCCGAATTGGTAAGATAATCCTTTTCCATATCAGCTATTTGCTTAGCAGGAATCAGATGAAAGATATAACGGATAGAAAGCGTACTTTCATGCTTCATATATAAACCCGTCTCATCCATACCATCAACATAACGGCTCACATCACAGGCAATCGTCTCACCCTTCCAATTATTATCATTTGGGCGAGTATAATTAACACCAATATTACCTTGCCAAGGCTGAATTTTATCCAAATTATAAGCTAAAAGACCTTTTTTATTGCCTTTTTCATCACTTATTTCATGCAAGTAATTTGTATCTTGAGTATCGGCTGTAATATTAGCAGATGCTTCATCAGTATCATAATTATACCATCTATAATAACCTAATGGTTCCAAACCGGCATGTCCGTGGGCGTCAACTCCATCAAAATCTTCCATAGGCAACGTCAAAGGAACAGGCTTACCAACTTCAACAGGATACGTATACTCCCAAGTATAGGTCTTTTGGCGAAGTTGTCCATTAGATTCATTAATCACCTCATAATCAGCATTAGTATAACCTTTATAATGTTTGAAAGGCATGCTATACTTTGTTGCTAACGTAACATTATACAATGCAGCCAAAGTAGGCTCCTTCTTAACAATACCATATTGAGTAGTCAATTCAGAGATATTTTTGGAAATAACAAAAGATAAATTTATGTCATCCCAAGACTCACCACTAGGCAACTCTAAGGTAACATCCAAGTCTTTTGCTTGAATTGAGGAACCGGTATTATTAAAGTAAATATAGTCAAAATCTTTACGCTTCTGTATTTTTCCTGAAGAGACAGTAAGATTATCTACTTTGAAGCCATCTGTATGTTTTATAGTCCAACGTATATAGAAGTCCTTAATATCTTCTTTAGACGAAACACCCAAGATAGATTTAATCTCATCATATATAGAAGCACCACTGAAGATACATTTGTTTCCTTCTTTTAAAGCATAAGCAGATTTCACCAAAGTAGGATCAGTTGCCTTGGTGAAAGTTACAGCATCAATATCACTCTGAGAATAAAGCTGATAAGTATATGTAACATCTGCCGTTGTCTTATCTGTTTCAAAATTATTCGTATTAGAAGCCTTAAAGATAATTTGATACCCAGATAAGTCTAATTTGTCATTAGAAAAAGTGAAATTAAAAAGTTTTTCTTTATCAGCCCAATCATAAACTTTCTGTGAAAACATATAATAATTTCCAACTTTCTTAACTCCACCATTATAAACATTAGAAATATTGTAATCAAAAGAAGTATTTCCCCATCGAGCTAAGCCAAAATTATCTAAAGAAACTTGATTGCCATCTTTATCTTTAAAATAAATCAAAGCATAATCGTATGCAAAAGCATTATTCTTCCACATGATGTCACAAAAGTTAATGTTAACCTTATGTACATCATTTAAAAAGACATTCTCTCCCCATATAGCATTTGGCAGCAATGCAAGCATTGCTACCAACATATATCTCATTACACTATTAAAAATCTTAGACTTAAACATAAGCTTCAATGTTTTTTAATATTAGTATATTATTCTATTTATATCTATAAATTTGTCTCGTATATTTACGAGCAGCATAGCTGCTTAAATCCTTGGTGAAAAGTATCTTGTATGTTAGATACTTGCTCACTTCACCTGGCACAGGAACGGTGACCTCGTAGAGGGCACTCTGCTTGTCGGCAGCATCATCATTGAAGGTACCTTCGAAATAGCCGGTGGTTGTATTCCATGATGGAATAGTTTTAAACACCAACTGGGCATTAGCTGTTTCATAAGCCATATCTTCTTCTTTGATTAGCTGCCACTCTACTTTGGTATTATCGATACCAGTTACCTCTGAGTCATCACTTGCCTTTACCACCTTTGGCTGGATATGGAATTCCTCTTCCGGGTAATAACAGGTGTAGGAAAGAGTGGTTCCATTATCTCTTATGGATGGATAGAGACCGATGGCAGAGAAGGACTGAACATCAAACTTCAACTTGTAATCATCTAATGAGATTGGGAGAATGTGATGGTCGTTGCGAGCTATCGTTTTCCAATCCTGGAACAGGGCGTAACGCTTGACTCCTGCTGAAGTATTCAGGTTGATGATGAAATACTTGGAAGTATTGCCCGCTGCGCTTTCATTCACATAGAATGAAATCTCATTCTCTGTTTCGTATTTATCTACCTTCGCTGGTATTGTCTTAGTCAGCTTATAAGTATAATTCTCCGTTGCAGCCTGCCCTACCAGATTTGGAGTACATGTAACCTCATCCAGATCTGCACCTGTTAGACCAGATGAACCAGTTGCACCAGAGGCTCCTGATACATCAGTATGCTTTGGCAGCAACATGATGTTACCATCAGTATTGACTGTTGATGAAGGATTTGAAGTTACATCACTCAACGTAATAGCATTGATTACCAAATCTGTAGAACTTGGATTCCTAAACTTTAATGTAACCTTTGCCAGCATTCTTACTACCCAAAGCTCAGTTTTATTAGGCTTACCGGAAGCATCTATCGTTACTTCCTGCTTATTGCTCATTGGAATGCCTTTACAAGTTGCTGCATTCACATCAAAACCATTACCATCCATCTTCCACTGCTTCTTGTCGAAATCTACAGTAGCATCTTTGGCAATGCCCAATTCTGTAGCTGTAAGATTGGCAAAGGAATAAACCTGATAAGTATCACCTTTAGGAAGATCCTTGATTGTGACTTCATCTTTAATGCGATTATTATCCGATACATCCGTATTCTCTGCAAAAGAAACAACCTTGCCGTCTTTTACAAAGGCTACTACCCAGCTCTTCATGTTTTCTGCATCTACGCCATCATTCCATGACAACGTAGCTCTGGTTCCAGAAGAGGAAGCTGTAGAAAGAGTCATGTGGACGGTAACCTTGTCGCCTGGGTTACCGCCTCCACTGCCTCCCAATAAAGAGTCAGCATTATCTGTGGAGCAAGCCGATAAAAAGGCTAGCACCATCAGAATCATTGCCGTATGTATCGTTTTAATCGTTTTCATTTTCTCTGAAAGTTTAAGTTCAAACTATACTTTCTGTTTATCTGTTTATTTCGTTTTTACATTGTAGTCTTGTCGTGAGTATAGGTTGCCCATTTTCTCACGTTGAGGGTAATCTTCATTCCATCCGGTCCCTTACCGGTAATTCCATCGATACGAACCCGATAGATGTTATTGCGGACTATGCCGTAATGCATTTTATCATTAGTTGTACCATTTCCCGTTGGGTCGCTATGGCGAATGACGTAGGTGTAAGCCTTATCAGTACCAACAGCACCATCTTTAGGATGAGAAGAACCACCAGCTTTTATTTCTGCATCAGTTGCTACTACCCAATCGCTTTTCTCATAATACTTACCCTTAAAGACAAGACCTGTTGCATATTGCTCATTATTATCGAAAGAGGTATTCTCTTTTACATAATCGAGAATATAATAGGCGGTCTCTGGATTGTAGGGATTTTTATCACTAGCCCTAGGATTGGTAGAATGCGTATGGGTTTTTCCAGCATCACGAGTCTGATAAAATGTCTCATAAGAAGCTTTTGCCCAATACTCATCTGTATTCTTAGGATATTTAAAAGTAGCCTCGCTCTTATTTAGAGAGGTAGGATCCACCACATAATTAGTGTTCTGCTTATTTCCATCATCTTCTTCCAGTCCAAGATACTTTAAATTAGCCAATGATGCATCCGTAGCTGTACGTCTAAAGACATATTCCTTCGAGGTTAATACATTATAAGGACGAACGTACTCAAGTACAAAGCCACCAATTACGTCAGAACCCTGAGTGACATTATAGCAATATTTGCACAGGTGGGTCTTATCATCTAACTTATAACGCTGCACATGAGGCATAATATCTATTCTTGCAGCCAAACGCTCTATATCATGATCGATAAGGTAAGGGTCACTTTTTGTTCCACTACCAGACTTCTTGGTTAAAGAGCTCTGTCCACGGGAAGACATCACGAAGGTAGAAAAACCGCTTAATTCTCCTTTTTTAGTAAACGTAGGATTATCTGTGCACTTGAAAACATCAGTAATCAACTGATCTCGCACTTCTGATAACTTACGACCACGATAATCTGACAAATCACCAACATTAGCGATGACCAGGAAACGAAGACGGGTATCTTTCAAAAACTTCGGATCAACTTCAACTGCTATAGTACGTTTGCCATCAGGAGTTACAGTTGGAAAATAGATTACATTATCTATAGTAACATCGCCATCTGTCAAATCTTCCTTGTCAGAATGGAAGAACAGCATAGACATATTATTTACAGTTCGCTCATAAGTTTCGCCTTTATGATCGCCATTACCATCTTCTCCTCCAAAAGGTGTTGGTTCAAAATAATAATCTTCCGCTCTTGTTGTTCGTGAGTCCTCACCAGCTACGTTTATAGAAACAGACAAAAACACCTTACTATTATCATTCGCAATAGGAAAATCGCTGATATTGTCTCTCACACAGGACGTGAAGGACATTACCAGTAAAAGGACTAGCAATGAGCGGATTATCGATTTCATCTTAAACATATACTTTATATTTTAGGGCTTACAAGAAGCCAGTAGGACTAATATTTTTTATTTTCGATTCTATTTGGATTCGAGAGTTTTAATGGAGTTCTTCGAACTGGATGCGCTTGCTCCAACTCAGTACATTCACGCTGATGGTGATGTAGCAATACTTGAGCTTGCCACCCTGGATAAAGAACTGAAGTTTGTAATCGTAGGCACGGTCTAGGAATTCCTGTGCACTGTAACTGTACTCCTCACTGGTGCGAAGACGACTCAAGAGGTCAGGAAGATTGACATTTACTACTGTATTTCCGGTCTCCTTACTCTTGATGAGGAGATGACCGTCCTGTTTGTAATCATCGTGCTTCAGAATGCGGGAAGTCATGAAGTCGGCATGAGCTATCTTGCCCTGCTCGGTTTCATCCACCGTATTCCATGTAGCATGAGGGGTATAAACCACCTTACGGCTTTCGTCGAGAGAGTTGTCCCAAAGGATGCGAGCATTATGATCCTCAATGGTCATCGTGTAGTCGTTGACATCCATATCCTGTGGAGAGTCAAGGTCACGCAGCGCCACATTGATTTTCTTTGTATCACGAACCAGCGGGATAGTAGCATAGGCTGCTTCAGAGGAAGAAACCTCTACGGATTCGAGCATCTTGCCATGCCAAAGGGTGTCCAATGGCATGGCATGATTCTCAACTTCATCATAATCACCACGGCTCTGATGGTCGAGGTTCACCTCCAACTTCTTGATATTGTCGCCCTTAGCCAGTTCTGTACGAACAAACTTGGCGCGACCGGATTGCAGTTGGTCAGCATAAGCATTCTGTCCTGCGAGAGCAAGGAACTGATATTTGCCAGGCTGTAGGTTCTCGACGTGCATTACATAATTTGGGTCTTTGAGAGGCGATGATAGCGCAGAATTCGTCTCGGTCTGTTGGGTAATATAGTTTCCTTTGTCGTCGAATACATACAGCGTTACCTGTCCAACATGGTCATTGAACATGTCGGCACGCTGGAGGTTGTAATCATACTTAAATTTCACATATACACCATTAGGGCAGTCGCTGTAATCCTGGTGCCACATATCGTTGCACGAGGTGACGACTGTCAGGGTCATGGCAGCAGCCATGACACCCTTCAACCATTTATTTATCTTCTGCGCTATCATATCGCTAATCAATTATTGTTTTTTATATTTTATCTTTATCAAATTACTTTCCGAGGATAGTACTCTGTGTACGCTTAGCCCAAGAGAGGACGTTGATCTTTACAGAGATATACTCCTTCAGATCATCATCATCATCGGTATTATTCTTCAAATCAGGAATTGTAGCTGATCCAAAGCCTTCGATACCAGATACATTGATAACATACCAGTTATTACGAAGCACACCATATCGACCTAACCAGTTTTGTTCTGCATCTGCATTAGGATAAGATGTTGTTTTACCATCAGCACTCCAAGGAGTTTCTGTATCATCAAAATGACGAATTGGAACATAATAGTAATTAATACCATTCTTAACATGCTCTAAATCCTTAACATCTACACTACTCTTCCAACCATTCAACGTTTCTGTTGTAGGTTTTTTATCAGTAATCCATTTGCTACTTTCCTCAGCAGTTACAGTATAAGAAACAACTCCTGCTTCAGTAGAATTTTCTGTTACCTTCAACAAATCCTGTGCACTTACAGTACCATCAATACAAGCAGTCAATTCAGCTGAATTTGCCGCTACATATCTACCAAGGATCAATTTCTCGATAGTTGTTTTGTCATATACAACTGATGGATCAGAATCTACAGTATAGAAATCTGTCATAGGAGTATACTTGTTTGGGACTGCATCATCAGCTGTAAAGAACTGAACACCAACAATAGCACAAGTAGTACTTTGAATCTTCTGATTTGCAACATTAAATGTATTCTCTAAGCAATACTTGATATTATCCTGATTGACAGAAGCAACTTGAGGGTTCGCTAAAGCCCCACTTGTAAATGCATCATAATTAGGGTCAATAGCCCAATATGTACGATACAATTCTGAAGCAGGAAATTTAGTATCATCATTCAAGCTCTTTGTACCAATAAAGCGGAATTTAGAGGTTGTTTCTGCCTGATAACCAGCCCATGTATTGTCCCAAGTACGAGAGAAATATGTCTTAGTATTAGTATTTGCCAACTCCCAACCTGTAACAGTATAGTAAATTTTCTTACCACCAGCTTTTACACCTGTTGCCTCCTTAACTGTACCATTAAATTCACCAGTCTGTACAGCCGTCATGGCAGTTCCCATTTGAACCTTTGCCAAAGCACGCTCTACTGAGATTTCCACTGCATTATTCTTTGCGTCTTCAGGAGTCTTCTGAATATTTTCTGGCTTAATAGGAACCAAAGTATTAACTTCACCATCAAAAGTAGCAGCACCAACCTTTGTTGATAAAGGAGCATTGGTCATCAAAAAGCCAGAACCTTTAAGAGTTGAAGAACTAACTGTTAAAACCTTAGACAATTTATCACCTACTGTATAGTTCTGACCATTGTCATTCAAAACTACCAAAGCATAGATATTATTTGTAAGACCAGAACTACTAATCTTAACTGTTTGCTCATAATGAGTTGTAATTTGCTTATCTGCACCACCAGCAACACCAGAACCTAATGTGAGAGGATACGCCTGCACGAAAGTTGCACTAGCTTCATCTGTACCATTGAAAAGCAAAAGCTTTGCATTTTTTACTTCATACTCGTTAGCATCACCATCACCAAAAACATCATTGGCACGTGAAGTGACACCAGAACGTGTTGGAAGATTAATCGCAACAGCAACGAAACCATCACCATTCTCATTGAAACCTGTGTTGTTACCACCTGCCAAGTCATCACTACTTGAACAAGAACCGAGCATCAGACCTGCCAATACTGCGGAAAACAATAACGATTATTTCATAATTGATATACTTAATTTGATTAATATTTTTATTCCTATTTATTACCTTTTATAGATTTTCGAGATTCTCCTGAGCAGCCTTGACACCTGCCTTGGCAGCCAAGCTGAAGTAATGGCGAGCCTGCTGGTCATTTCCCTTCAATGCCTCGTATACACCACGGGCATTCTGAGCTGCAGGACTGTTGCCAGCCTTGTCAAGATAAGCCTTGGCACCATCGGCATCACCGGCATTCAAGCGGGTATTGGCTGCATTGAGATTGGCTGTTTCATTCTCTGGGAACATGCGGACGGCAATCTCCATCACGTCATTAAACTCCTTACTGCCAGGCTCATAGGTCTGAGCCACCAGGAACATCTCTTCCTGACTGAGCTGCTGTGGCTTGGTCTTGATAATCTCCTTTGCCTCAGCCACATCGAATGGCTTTACCTTATACGTGATATGGTAGTCGGAATGGCGGAGGGCAGGATACCAGGTATCGAGCATAAAGCGATACTCTGACGGATACAGCTTCTTGATTTTCTGCTCACGGGCATCCGGATCCATCTTCTCATCATTGGCGATTGCCAGAATCTCAGCCTTATGTTCCAGGTTGCTGTCCTTGAGATAGTTGCGGAGACCATCCCAATCCTCTGCCGTAGAAGAAACGGTGAAGAGCTGGGTTGGCAGGGCTACCATACGGCGAACATAATCGGTAAGGGTCTTGGCACGGTTCTTTGCCAGATAGTCATTATGACTGTAAGGACTCTCTGGAGAAGCATAACCATGAATGTTGATTCCGCTCACCTCCAGGTTCTTATCATCTTTCAGGGCATTGATGGTTCTTACGATGCTGTCCAACTGAGCCGGATTGCGACGGTAGTCGGCATGAAGCTCTATCTTGTTGACAGGGAAGTCGATATAAGCTCGTTTATCGAGATGACGAACCTTGATTGCCTCAACGGCAGGACGTACAAAGACAGCCAGCGGCTGACGGCGATGGCGGAGATGGAAATCATTTCCCTCCTCCAGGTTGCCACATCCACAAAGATCTTCATGCATATTGAGATCGTAGTTCTTCATGACTCCCGCCACAGGAATGGAAGCGGTATACTTAAGGGTCTGTGCCTGCTTGTTGTTACGGCGAACCACCATCGCCTTTGGCGAAAGGTTCAGATGTTTGTTCCCTACCCCACGTTCATACATAATCTGCTGGCGTTTTCCGTTGATGACAATCTCAGGCAACTTATATTCCAACTTCTGACTCTTGAAGATAGGAGTATATACCAGCTGGGTATTGGTAGGAAGGTTAAGCGAATCGAGGTTGAGATCCATCGATACCGTCAAAGCGTTATTCTGCTGCGCCACCTGCACATTGCTAACCTGAATCTTGTTGGCAGCCAGCTTTACTTCATGGCAGTTCTGTGCCATAACAGTTGCAGGAGCCATCAATAAGGCAGCATATAATAAATAGGTGGTATTTCTTGAAAGTTTCATGATCATTAATGTTAAAAGGGGTTATAACATATAAATGAGGGAGAGGGCAGCCTTGGTAGGGCCCACATAGTTATCGTGAGAGGATTTTAACTTCTCCCCACAGTTGCCACACTTGAACTTGTCGTACTGGATGTAGTCGTAGCCAATGCCAATGGATGTTTCCAGGTTCCAGTGCTTGGAAAGTGGCCACTGATAGCCAGCGGTGACACCACCACCTACGTACCATCCCTCATAGCGATGGTCGCGCAAGTCCTTAAACATACCGAAAGGTAGCTTGACGCCTCCGGCATTAAACTGTCCACCCATAGCATGAGCACCGAGGAACCAGCCATTGAAGTTCTGGCAGAACCAATAGCGGTATTCCGGCATCACAAGCCAGTGGCGGAGGCTGGACTGGTCACCTCCCGACTGCTTCCAAGGATTGAAGCCTACGAATACCTGAGCGGTATGCTTTTTCCCCACGGAAGTTTCAAGTCCGACATTGGGTGTTGTTGTAGCCCAATACAGCAAATTGCTCTTTACTCCAATGTTCTGCGAAAAGCCGTTCATCGAGATCAACATCAGTAGCATGGTAGCTAAAGACATTTTCATTACCATCGTTTTACACATAATTAATAATGGTTTTACTATGTAATTTCGGTTTATATATTTTTGTTAGTATATCTAGTTCCATTTTGAGTATACAAGTGGTTGTAACTCTACTTCATCTGGGTATACTTTTACTTATCACTTACTTGGTATACTTTGCTTGTTTTTAAGTTTAGCATATCATTTTTGACGCTGCAAATATATGAAGAATTTGTGAAAATGGGGGGATAATTTTGTTAATTTATGTGAATAACAACATTATATACTAAAAAACCCACAATTTGGCAATATTTTGTACCCTTAGAAGGCGATAATTTTAATATTTATTGTTCTTTTAGGGCGTAAAGCAACTTATATTAACGAAAAGCCCTAGTATCGCATTTGGCGACACTAGGGACTCTATGGAGTTTGAATAAAATGGCAGAGATTAGAAGGTGTACTTCAAACCTACCTGACCACGCCAGCGACTAATGTTTTTATATAAGGGACACAGAGAAATGAATGATCTATTGTAGAATATCTCTATTCTTTTGGAAAAGAAAAGCGAGAACATCACCTATCCTGCAACATTCTCGCTTAACCTTATTTATTTATTAAACTTACTCTTCAGTTTATTCACCCTTAGAAAAGAGGAATGCGCCACCTACCTGAGGAGCGTCCTTGTAAGATGTATGATAACCGATGATGGTAATCTTATCACCAAAGTTCAAGCCAAGCTCAC
>OLSD01001438.1_pt1 | contig 19699 bp, 17 predicted proteins | sample 1672211 | NCBI WGS metagenome assembly OLSD01 (sample SAMEA3136659, study PRJEB25190) | human gut metagenome | reverse complement strand
AAGCCCTACAATGGAAAATCGAAACGCTGTTTATAGCAAAAACAGCCGATTTGCTCACAACAGCGGTGTTTTTCCGCGTCTGCAAAAAGTAAAATGCGCTTGGCGCAAGGCTTGCAGACTTTTGGCAAATGATTTGCCTGTTGTGATAAGTCTAATATAACACATCGAACAGCTTTTGACAAGTGCTTTTCCAAATTTATCCAATTTTATGCGCCTTATGGGGCTTTTGTTAACCATATAAAAATATATTTGCAAACAAAAAGAGAGTTATCGCAAAATTGGCGCAACATTTGCCGGGGGTGTTTCCTAAAGAATTTTATGCCGTTTCGTGCCGGATTTTGCATTGCGTTGCAGATGTATATAGTGAACAGGGAAAAACAAATCAGCGATACTTGCAGTGCAAAGGCAAATAATGCAGAAAGAGGTGAGAATGTATGCAGGTTGTAATTTGTTATGATACCGGCAACGATAAGCTGCGCTACCGACTGGTAAAATATCTGGAGCGCATGGCAGTGCGCATTCAGTACAGTGTCTTTTACGGCGATGTAGAAAAAGCGCAGATAGAAAAGCTGCAGCAGTTTGCCGAAATGCTGTTTCAAAGCTACAAGGACGAAGGTGCCAGCCTGCTGGTGTTTCCCATCCGCGACTGCGATTGGAAGAACAAACCTAATCTGTCTGCCGATTGTCTTTATATATAAGCTGATTAGTGAAAAGGAGGTAGAAAATGGCGAAATTGTATTTATCGCAGCCCGGTCTGAAGGTTAATCTTAATCACGGCAAGTTTATCGTCAGCCTGCGCGGTGAAACGCTGCATACCGTGCCGGAATTATATGTGGAAGGAATTGTTGTTATGGCGCCGGTGCAGGTAACCTACGCAGTGACTGCGAGCGTGCTGGAGCGTGGCGGTACTATTACTTATCTGGCGCGTAACGGTGATGTGCAGGGCATTTTGGGACTTGATGTACAGCAGGGCAGACAGGTGCTGCTGCAGGCCGCAGCGCATCTTGATCCTGCAAAGAGACTGCAGGTGGCACGCGGTATGCTGCAGCGTAAGCTGCAGGCGCAAAGACAGCTTTTGCTGCGCTACAACAAATCCTTGCATAGCGACGAGCTGACTGCCGCTGCCGAGCGTCTGCAAATGTATGCGGATAGGCTTACGGCCTGCACAAGCGTCAAGGCGATGCTGGGTATTGAAGGAACTGCCTCCAAGGAATATTACGACTGTTTTCCGCTGCTGCTGAAAAACAGCGATTACACCTGGGAGGGGCGCAGCCGCCGTCCGCCGCGCGACCCGGTGAATTCTATGCTTAGCTTTGCGTACGGATTGGTGGAGCGAGCAGTACAGCTGGAGGTAATGCATGCAGGGCTCACCTGCGGCATTGGCTTTTTGCATGGCGTCAACGATTATAAAAACGGCTTTGTTTACGACGTAATGGAGAGCTTTCGCACGCTGGCGGCAGAACGCACCGTTTTCCGCTGCATTAACCGGCGCATTTTTTCGCCCGATGATTTTGATAGGGTGGGCGAGGCCTGCTACTTAAGCAGCGATGCGCGCAAGCGTTTTATTATTCAGTTCAGTGACTGCGCCAGAGAAAAGGGCTTTTACGGCACCAATTTATCCGAAGCCATTAAAAAAGAGCTGCTTTTAATCCGCAAGGATTTTGGCGATGATACTGTTAGTTTTAATGAAGAAAATTTATATGAAAAAGAAAAGGAAGTAGAAACACATGAAAATGCTTAAAAATCTTACACCGCATGAGATAAAAATTATAACTGAGGAAGGAACTGTCGTAGCAAAGCCGTCCGGCGTAGTTGCACGCTGCAATGAGCACGAAGAGCTGATTGGCGACCTGGGAGGCGCGCCGTTGACCAGAATCGTTTTGGGCGATGTTGTAGACTTGCCGCCGGAGGAGGAAGGAGTTATTTTGATTGTATCCCACATCGTGCTGCAGGCCTGCCCTGAGCGCAAGGACCTGGTAAAGCCGGGCAAGCCGGTGCGTAATGTTGCAGGAGATATTATAGGCTGCCGCAGTCTCTGTGTATTGGGAAACCACAATTAACTTATCTTTTATAAATATATGGCAGGAATTTAGCTGATTTTGTAGAATGCTATAATAACTAATTTGTGTTAAATGCACAACTAAGACATACTGGTGACTTTTGTTAAAAACAATAAATCTGATTAATTAGGGAGAGATGAGAAGTGCGCAAGGTATTTATGTCGATTATGCTGTTAGGAAAAATTCGACCGACGAAATATATCAGTGAGGATTTTGTTTTGAAGGAGCGTAATTACGATTTCCCTTTGAGCTACCTTATTGACAATGAGGTTGAGGAAGGCGACACTGTAGAAATTATTACTGCCGTTGAACATGGTGAAGGCAATACTCAGACTGCAGCTGATAACTATGCTGTTTATGTGCAGGAGGTAAAAGATATTTTGGCTGACCGAAAAATTGACTTGCATTTCACCGAAGTGGAAACCAGTAAGGATTTTGAGGACAAAACCTTTACCAAATTCTTTAAGCGTATTGCCAACCTGCTGCAAGAAGAGGATGAAATTTACGCTGACTTTACCTTTGGCATGAAGGCCTATTCCCTGAGCATGTTCATCGCTCTGGCTTATGCAGTAAAAGCGGCGGTAAATATAGAGCTTCGCTGCCTTCTGTATGCTCAAAAATATACTGGTACTGATGCCGCTGATACTAAAGAGACGTCTGAGCTGTGCGATATCACCTCACTTTTTTATCTGGACGCTATTGCCGGTAATGCTAAACCGGGTCAGAAGCAGGCCTTGGATGAGGTCATGGATATGATTATCAAGGAATAAGCGGAAAGCAGGTGGTTTATATGCGGGAAGCTGATCAGATAAGAGCAGAGCAGCTGGCGGCGGAGCTTGCAGCCGGCGGTCTGTCCAAAGAGCGTGAGGAACGCAAAAAGCTGGAGCTGCATGATACATGGTATAGAAGCATGCAGCTTGCCAAACGTGAAAAAAAAGCTAATGACAATGAAGTTGACGGGATTATCTTTTATCAGACCTTTGTGGCGGCTTTGCCTGAATATATAAAGCAAAAGCAGTCAGGTGCGGAGGATGTTTCCTTTTGCAAAATATTCTTTGGCTATTATAAAATCAAAATGCAGGGCAGTCAGGCTGATAGGCTCAAAAAAGATAATTATGAGCTGTTTGCCGAGAGATTGGCAAAAATGAAGGAGCTTATCGAGCAGATAGGTAAAACGGAGGGTGTGGATTATAAGTACTATAAAAATAATCTGCGCTATCTGAACCAGAAAAAAATCCTGGCGAAGCTGCATGAATGGGGCGTAGAAGAAATATACCGCGAAGATGTGGAAGCGATTATGCAGTCAGGCGGTCCGGAATCCCTTGAGGTTATGCGGGAAAATAATCAGGATGTAGCTTCAGCTTGTGAGGATGAAATTTACGAGCAGCAGGAGCGTATAGCCCGAATTATCGACAGAAGTTACGCTATAAGCAGGGAGCGTAAGCTATATCCGTTGAACCGCTGTGAATGGAGCGGTAATTTATACATATCCTATGACAGTATTATTCCGAATCTTTTCGCCATTTATCTGGAAAATGGTTATATCTTATTTTATGAAGAGCAAAGTCTTTTGGATATTATGAATAATGCTTTATTCGGACAATATTTGCATCTGGCTGCAGATACAGTGCGCAAGAAACGTAAAATCCTGGAGAAGATTAATCTTCTGGCCGCGAAAGAAGTGACAGGTAGAAATGGCTAAGCATATTGTGATATTTTTTGCCAGCACCTACAGGAAGGACGCTACAGTAAGCAGATATACCGATACGACGGGGCGCTTTGCTGCGGAGTGCGAGCAGACTAACGAAACAGCCTTAAAATATATCAAGTGGAAGCTGGCGCAGCAGCAGGAGGAGATAACTGTTGCTTATGCCTTTACTACCAAAGCCGTACAGGAGCAGGATTTCCGCCGCCTGCGCATCCGCTTTCTGGATGAGCCTTATGTTATCAGACCGATATATTTTGATGAGCAGTCAACAATAGAAGGCTCGTTTAACAGCATTAACATCATGTTTGATGTATTGCAGCAGGCATACGCTGCGGATGAGGATGTAACCATACATATGGATCTGACCGGTGGCCTGAGGCATTCCACGGTGCTGATGCTGGCACTGCTGCAGCTTTTGCAGTATGCAGGCTATCACCTGGGCATGGTGACCTACACTAATTTTAATGAAAAGCGTATCGAAACAGTCAACGAGCTGGTGGAAATGTTCAACCTGATCAGCGGCACGGCAGATTTTACCCATAACGGCAGCGTGCAGCAGCTGCAGCAGTTTTTTGCTACGGCTGCACCATCAATACAATTACAGAGCCTGCTCGCCAAAATGGCCTATTTTTCCGAGTGTATCAAAAGCTGCAGCCATCGCGGCACCTTGCTGGAGGCGGCGCAAAGCCTGCGGCGGTCGCTGGAGGTTTACAAAAATTCCTTGGCAGCGATGGGTAGTGCGGTTGGTGAGCAGGAGTCGTTTTTTGCCAGACTGCTGCCGCTAATCGAAAGGGATTACGCAGATATCTTTGCCTGTGATACTTCGGTAAAGACGATCCCGACGCTGCTAAACTGGTGCCTGCGGAAGGGACTGCTGCAGCAGGCCGCAACCTATGCTACCGAGCTGCTGCCGGTGTATTTGGTGGACAGCGGTTTGGTACGCATTCATAAGCAGAAAATTATTGATGAGTGTGGCAGCAGTTCGCAGATGTGGTCAAACTGGCAGGTATATTTCCTTAAAAATTATCAGTATAAGGAAGCAGCTGCTGTCAACATAGAGTCAAATGATAATGTAGTTTTTGATTACAATAGATTGCGGGTGTTGGTAGATAGAGAGCCTACGGCAAATGAAATGCTGAAAATCATTGGTACACAGAATTTGCAGCTGACAAGGTTCTTACAGGAAGTATTGCAGCTTACTATGCTTTGCCAAAACAGTGCGGCGGCATTGGAGCACAAAATCAACATGTTGCCAGCGGACAACATGTTGCGAATTGTTGTAGAGGCGGGCAAGCCTACCACCTGCAGTCTACTGAACTTTCTTGAAAAAAGGCTCAATGTTCTTTATAGTCTTGATAGAGTTATCATTTCTTGCATTAAGCAGGCAAGCAAAAAAATAATCAGTGAGCTGTTTGCTTTTAACGATTTTCCGTCAGTAAAGGATAAAGAAGAAAAAAGTCTTGACCGCGCTGATTATCTGTTATATTTACGCAGTAAAGAATTAATAAGCAGCAGCTTTGATGATGATACCTTGCGTGAGGTTGTAATAAATTATCTGGACATTGTTGCTTACCGCAATACTATCAGCCATGCTGACGGAAAAACGCAGGACAAGACAGGTAAAAGAGCTTCGCTGGCGGAGCTGATTACCAGAGAGCTGGAGCTTATACAGTCAGCAAAATAAAAATATTATTGCTAGAAATGCCGTTTGCAGATATTTTATGCAGATGTATATAGTGAAATTGCTATATAAGGAGGTGCGTAGAATGTCTGAACAGACTGTATTAGATTTTTATGTAGAATGGTTAAATAAGTATTTGTAAAAGAATGCTAATAATTGACGCAAAGGAGAGATTAGAATGACCGAAAAGGTTGGAGCCATCCTGTTGGATACCCGCTCAATTCAAAAGTATGTATTTGGCTGTAACAAGCTGAAAACAAATACGGGTGCATCCTATCTGGTAGATGGAATCTTTACTGAAGCTATGGTGAATGTGCTGAAGCAGTCTAGCCTGAAAATGCCGGCGCAAGACTGGGAAGAGGCAAAAGAGCTGGAGATGAGCAAAGAGAATTCGGATACCGAATGCGAAATTGCTTACATTGGCGGCGGTAATATGCTTATATTAGTGCGCAAGGGCGAGGAAGCCTTACGCATTTGCCGTGAGCTGGTGCAAAAGTGGAGCCTGAAGGTACTGCTTGAAGCTCCCGGTCTGAAAACCGGCGCTGCTATCGGTGAAATTGACTTATCTAAAGAAAATTTTCAGGATTCTTTGAAAGCTCTTTATACGCAGCTTAAGGAGAACCAGAACAATGTTCTGCCGCAGGTTGATTTGCCGTACACAGGCTTTACCGTAGAATGTGATTACAGCGGCAAGGCCGTAAATGTATATAATAAGGATTATAAGCGTCTTGTATCCGCAGAGGTTGAGGCTAAGACTGCAGCCTATGATGCTGCCGACAAAAAAATTAAAAAGGATTTTTATGAAGTACTTGGCGATGAATATGACTTCTGCAGTGAGCTGGAAAGCCTTGGCTATAAGGATGGCGAAAGCTATATTAGCGTAATTCATATTGACGGCAACAATATGGGTGTAAAATTCAGCAACTGCCGTGATATGCAGGAACGTAAGAATCTTTCCAAAAAGGTTCAGCAGACCGTTGAGCATGCCTTTGGCTACCTCGTTAAGAAAATTGTTACCGAATATGATTCTTACGCCGATGTTTTGGATATGCGTGCGCTGAAGCAGGGCAATAAGCGCCTGCTGCCGTTGCGTCCGATTATTATCGGCGGTGATGATATTACATTCATTTGCCCCGGACGTATGGGACTGCAATATGCGCAGACTTTTATAGAATACGTCAACAGCGAAGATTTGCTGGATAAAGAATTATTTAGCGGCAAATTATATGACGAAGATTTGTATACTCATATCAAAAAAATTACCGGCAAGCAAATCAGCAAGAGTCTGAGCTGCTGCGCTGGCGTAGCCATTGTTCCGGCTAAATATCCCTTCTTCCGCGCTTATGAGCTGGCAGAGCAGCTTTGCGATGAAGCTAAGGAAAAGTCCCGCAAGGATGACGGCAATTATCTTGATTTTGCAATCCTGCATGGTGAAAAATACGGCGATATCCAAATGTTGCGCAAGGAGCAATACGAATCTGCCAACGGCAACCTGCATTACGGTCCGTACAATGTATTGGGTGATAAAACAGACAAGTAAAGCGTTAAAGGACTGCTGGCTTTGAGTGAAAAGCTGGCTGCCGATAAAATGCCGCGCAACAAGGTCAAGGAGCTGCGCCGTGTGCTGCATGAGGACAAGCACAGCATGAGCATCTTCCTGGAGAACTGCCCGGAAATTTGCGAGCTGCTGAAGAAGGAAAACAAGCTGACAACAGTTGCGGCAGATGACCTGTGGGACGAGGTAGAATATAAGGATAAGGTTATATTTGCTACAAGATACATTGATGCAATCGAGGCTATTGATTTTAATTATCCTGATGAGAAGAAAACGGGGGCGAAATAATGAAATCATTACAAGTCGAGGTGAAATTGCTTTCGCCACTGCAGCTGGGCAGCGGCAAGGCCGACGTTATTTTAGATAGCGAAGCTGTGCATGACAGATATGGTTTGCCGTATTTTCCCGGTAAACGCTTTAAGGGCCTTTTGTACGAAAGTGCTATAGAAATGGTTGAAATAAGCAATGGTGCCTGGTTTACTGCGGAAGAGGTAGATGCTCTGTTCGGTCATGGCAGCACTGATGAGGTTGTTATGCGTATCGACAATCTAACCTTGAATAATTATGAGAAAATGCAGACGCAATGGAAGTATCTGCAGGAAAGCTTCCCAGGGCTTTTTGATAAGGATGCACTGTGGGAGAGCTATACTTCTGTCTGTTATCAGACGGCGATAGACAAAAACGGTATTGCAGATGAAGGCAGTCTGCATAATCTGCGTGTTGTAGATGTAGATGCCAACCTTAAATTTACAGGTAGCATCTGCCTGCTGCAGGAAGTGCCCAAGGTACAGGAAATCTTGAAGAAGGCGCTTATGAATCTGCGTTATGCCGGAGCAAAGCGTAACCGTGGCTGCGGTCATATCCGCTGCCGTCTGGTGGATGTAAGCAAAGGGAAGTGATGAGTTTGAAAAAGCTGGAATTTGTTTTAGAAAATATAGATCCGTTGCTGTTTGCGGAGCGCGGTGCCGATAACATTCTGGTGACAACCAAGCGTTATATTCCGGGCAGCGCCATCCGTGGAGCCTTGGCTCATTTATATATCAACGCGCATAAGCTGCAGAACGCTTATGAGGATGCAACATTTTTTGATTTATTTCTGTCCGGCAAGGTCCGCTTTTTGCCGGCTTATCCGATTGGCTGCCGTGAGCTGGAGCAGGGTGACGCCTTTGTGATGCCATTATCCTTAATGCGCAGCAAGGACAAAACACAGACTGTTGATTTGACTGCCGCTGTAGAAAATAAGGCTGGCTTTAAAAAGCTGCAGGGTTTTGTAGTTAAGAAGGATAGCAAGCTGTATCAGATTAATACTGATGTTAAGATTGAGCTGCACATGTCGCGCAGCGGTGCCGGTGAACGCATTACCGGCAGCAGCAGAGACGGCAACGTGTTCAACTATGAATATCTGGAGTCCGGACAACTGTTTAAGGGTGCTTATCTTGCTGACGATGATGTGGCAGAGCTTTTGCAGAAGGTTTTGCGTGAGCTTGATGTAGAGGCGCTGCATCTTGGACGATCCAAGAGCGCACAGTACGGCAAATGTCTGTATGCCGCTATGCCTGTGAAGGAAGCACAGCAGGTTGCTTTGGGCGATAAGCTCTATTTGCTGGCGCAGACGCCGTATATCGCTTTTGGCAGCTGGCAGCGTGTTGAGCAGGCATCGGACGAGCTGCTGGGCGAGCTGGAAGCGCGCCTGGGCTGCGAGCTTGCTAAGGACGGACTGCAGATTTTTGCCGCTGCGGAAAGCATTGACGGCTACGTTGGCGTATGGCAGGCGAAAAAGCAGGCAGAGCGTGCTTTGAGCGCCGGTACCTTGATTGAGCTGCGCCTGAATGGTGCTGTTGACAGTGCAAAATTGCAGGAAGCTTTATTGCAGGGCCTTGGCAAGGGCACCGAGGACGGCTTTGGACAGTTCGTCATCTGGCAGCCGTTGGCAAAGCCGGAATTTGTTGAAAAGCTGCCGCAAAAGCAGCAAAAGAACGTTATTTTGAGCGATGACGTTAAAGAGACTGCGAAAAAGGTTATCCGCGAGCGCTTGCTGCAGGAGGTTCGCCAGCAGGCTGCACAGGATGCGCAAAGCGAAGATTTGAAAATCAATGCTGCTAACGCGCATAATATCCTGAAGCGTGTTGAAGGCCTGATGTACAGCGGCAAGACGAAGAGTGATATCCAAATGATTATCAGCATGGACTTTAAGGCTGCTGCCAAAAAGAATCTTACTGCTATCAAATATAAGGGTGATGCTCTGTATGATATTTTAATCGAAGGTCCCGGTCACAAGCTTCCTTATAGCGGTATGGACTGGATGCACAAGGTTAAACTGCCTAAGGATGGCTTGAAGGAATTACAAAAGCTTATCGGCAGCAATGCGTTTGAGCTTGATGCTGATGAGGTGTACCGTGAATATTGGCTGTGGTTTATGCGCCATGCCGTTAAGCTGAGCAAGAAGGAGGGCGAACAGTAATGAGCGGAGCAAAGCTTGTAAGAAAAATTGTTATCCAAAGCAAACTGAAAACGCAATCTCCTTTGCGCATCGGTTCCGGAGCTAATGAAGGTCTGACTGATATCCTGATTCTGAAGGATAAGCAGGGACAGCCGTTTATTCCTGGTACCTCCCTGGCAGGCGTGCTGCGCAGCGAAATTGCCGCAATTTACGGTGATGCAGCAGCAGATAAACTGTTCGGTTCGATTGACGGACGTGATAGCAACCAAAGTATGCTGAATATCAGCGATGTTGTGCTGACCTCTAAGGGAATCGTTGTGCGCGACGGTGTAGCGATTGATGAGCTGACGGGCGTAGCCAAGACCGGTGCCAAGTTTGATTTTGAAGCTTTGGAGCGCGGAGCTACGGGCGATGTTTTGCTGGAGCTTACCGTGCGTGAGTGCGATGAGGCTAAGCCGCTGGCAATTACCTATCAGCATAACGCCTACAGTGTGAAGGGTGACTGTTACGGCGAAATGGCAGCAACTATTGCCGATTTGCTGACCGGCGGCATCAGCGTAGGGTCGCTGACTACCAAGGGCTACGGCAAAATTGCCGGCGCGGAAGCAGTTTCTGTATATGATTTTGATTTTGCTCAGGCTAAAAGTGCCGAGCAGTGGCTAGCCTACATTAGCGATGAAAAGTTGCCGCAGGCTGCCTATACCGGCAAGGCCGAAGCAGCCAAGGCAGCGGAAAACTTCTATCTGGAGGTTGGCTGCGCACTGCAGGGGGCGTTGCTGGTCCGCAACTTTGATGTTGATGACAGCAAGCAGGATAAAGAAGAAGCAACTCTTTCTGCCGTACAGCTTAAGAGCGGTGAGGATTATGTTATCCCCGGTACCAGCTGGAAGGGCGTTCTGCGCAGCAGAGCATTCAAAATCCTGTTGGCGCTCACGGGCAACGACATGCAGGCTGCACAGCGCAGACTGCAGGAGATTTTAGGCTTTGCCAATGACGGTGAAAAGCAAAGCGGTAAGCGCAGCAAGCTGCTGGTGGATGAAACCTATATTTCTGCCAAGAAATTGTCCGCTATGCGCCAAACACGCAACCGTATTGACCGCTTTACAGGCAGCACAATTGACAGCGCGCTTTTCTGCGAAGAGCCTGTTTGGCAGCAAAAGCTTGATGAAAAGACAGTTACCCTGAAGGCCTGCCTGAAAAACTGCAGTCAGGCTGAAGCCGGCCTGATGCTGCTTCTGCTGAAGGATTTGTGGCTGGGCAATATGAACATCGGCAGCGGCAGAGGTGTTGGCCGCGGTGTGCTGCGCGGTATGCATTGCCAAATTGATTATGCAGGCAATACTTATACGATGGAAAACAAGAACGGCTTTACGCTGACAGGTAATAAGGACGAGCTGGAGGCTTGTGTACAGGCATTGGTAGGTGAGCTGAATGGATAAGGAAAAGTTTTTTGGTGTTGAAAAGGCGCTGGGCGAACGCAATGCTGCTATTGAAATCAAGCAGCACGTTCAGCCGGCAGAGGCGCTGAAGCTGCTGCAGGGCGCTGAATATAAGGTTGTTGCACATTTCGTCAACTGTGTGCGCTTCGGCTATTACGAGGCGGGCAAATTTACTTTTGCCGACGGTGCTGCGTTGGAGGAAAAATACCTTGTGCAGCTGCGTGTGTTTAATGCGGAGGAAGAGGTTTACCTGCAAAAACAGGGCGTTGGCTTTTATCTGCAGTATATCAATGACGCGGCAGACAGTGAAAAGCTGCCGACAGTAGACAGTGCTTCGCAGTTCTTCGGTCATAGGGTAGCAGGCGCTGCACCCCAAGGCTTTGCCGAGCTGTGGGAAGCAGGCCGCAAAATCCGCCTGGTGCTGCCGGTAGCAGAGCAGGCCGACGAGTACAAGCTGCTCACACGCAGCTATGTACAGTTTGACGAAAAAACCGGTCAGGCAGGCTATGCATATTACCGCTGGCTTGATATCGTGCCGGCAGATGGGAGGGATGAGTGATGAATCCATATTTAGCGCAAAAAAAGAAAGCCAAAGAAAATGGAATTAGTCTTGAAGAGCAACTGAAAGCATCACAGCAAGCTCCTGCTAAAAAAACAAGCCCTGCCAATAGCTATAGCAGCAGAGGCAATGCTCCTGCAGGCAGCAGAGGCTCCGGTAATAAGAGTTATGCTTCTAAAACTCCCCAAAAATCTAAAGCTCTGCAAGGAACTCCGACAGCTCCGTATAACTTTATTAAGCTCAATGATGTTGTTGTCAGTGCTCAGTTCAGCGAAAAACTTAATGCAGGCGAAGAGCAACAGGCCTACAAAGAATTCCTTACCAGTGAGGAAGCAAAATATACCGGTTATTTTGAAATTAAAGTGGAAAATATTACACCCTTCTTCATTAATAATGGCAAGGATAAGTTCTTCTCGGACGGTGTTAATTATCTGATTCCCGGCAGCAGTTTGCGTGGTGCAATTAAAAATTATTTTAAGATTTTAACCAATGGTACAATGCGTACAGGTGATGACGGCGATGTAACGGATAAATATTTGTATTACAGAACCTTTGCTTCGCCATTCAAGGATTTAAGTACTGCATACAAGCGGGAAATGACAGCTAAGGATCCTGTGAGGAATATTGATGTTCCCAGCAGTAAGCCAGGCTTTCTTGTACGCGAAGGGAAAAAATACTATATTTGTCCTGCAACCTTTAAACGTATCAAGGACGAATATAAGGCACAGCATAAGTTGAGTGCGGTTGAATGGACTAATACGGCGGTGAATGTTTTCACAGGACCGATGCGCAATAAAAAGCATTATTATCAATTTACCGGTGCGCAATGGTCAAAAAAGCTGGAAATTCCAGAGAAGATTTTGCTGAGCTATTTTACAGATAAAAATGGCAATAAGACTAACAAGCAGTTAAGATTGTTTGATGAATTTGGTAATATCAATAAGGCCATCTGGAAGGCAGGGGCTGGCAGCGCTAAGCTTCTTCAGGGAGCGTCTGCATATGATTATGTTGTTCCGTGCTTCTATGTTGCGGATAATGATATCGTAAGACATTTTGGTTCGGGCCCGTTGTATCGCATTCCTTACAAAAAGAGCATTGGTGAGCATATTCCTGCAAAGCTGAATAACACTGTCGTTGATTTTACTGCAGCTATGTTTGGCAACAAGGAGAACTGGGGCAGCAGAGTTTATTTTGAAAATCTGTATTTGAAGGATGGGCAAAAGGCAAGCTTTGAGGATAAGGACAGAGCAATTCCTTTGCTTGGTGCCAATCCGACCTCCTTCCAAAACTATTTGGAAACGGATAATACTGGTAAGGCTGCTTATTGGAATGCGGCTTCTAATATCCGTGGCTATAAGCTGTATTGGCATAAAAAGTGTGACTGGCGCAAGGATAAGAACGACAAAAATCAAAATGTTAATGTAAGCAAGGAGTTTGCACCGCTTAAACAAGGTCATACATTTGTTGGCAGATTGCGCTTCGAAAACCTTTCGGCAGTAGAGCTGGGTGCTTTGGCGAACGTGCTGTCTTTAGGTGATGATGGCAGTTCCGCATATAAATTAGGTATGGGCAAGCCGATTGGTATGGGCAGTGTGCATATTAAAGCAAAGCTGTACTTGCAGAATGATGCTTATTATACGACCTTGTTCTCAGAAGCAGGCTTTGACAGCGGCGTTGAGCTTGGAGATAAGCAGAAATATATTGGCATCTTCAAGCAATATATGAATGAGATGCTTACTCCTGCATCACTCAGGCTTTATAACGAAAGAATAGAAGAGCTGCATTATATTATGGATGATAGCCATCTTCAGGATAGTTCTTGGGCGGCTAAGACTGCTTATATGAATATTAATAATGGCAAAGATAAGGATTTGGCTAATCACCGCATTCCCCTTCCTAGCATTAAGGATGTGGTGAACAAAAGATGATTCTTGCCGCTGTTGTTCTTGAATTACAGGCACAAAATGCAGGCAGATTGCCCGTTAGCCACGGGCGTCTGCTGCATGCAGCCTTTCTTAACAGCATCCGTTCGCTGGATGCCGAGCTGAGCGCGAGAATGCACGATGCTGCCAATAAATGCTTTTCCTTAGGACATTTGCAACTGCAGCAGTCTGCGCAAAAAATGACCTTTCAGCTGCAGGCGGGCACGCAGGCAAAATGGCGCATCTGCCTGATGGGCGACAGCGCAAAAGCTGTTTTACAGCTTTTGCAGCCTGGCTTTCGTCTGCAGATAGGCAGCGTTGCCTTTGTGGTTAAGGACGTGTATCGCACGCAAAGAGAGCATTCGCAGGCAGGCCTGACTACTACAGAATATCTGGAGAGTCAGTGCGCAGAGCTGCCGCCTGTTTCGCAGCTGACTATGGATTTCTTGACGCCGACTACCTTCCGCTATTTTGATCATGATTACCCCTGGCCGAAGCCGGAGCTTGTTTTTGGCTCACTGGCAGAACGCTGGAACAAAATTAGCGGTGAAGAGCATTTTGCCGTGGACAAGGTCAAGGAGATTGCTGCTGCTTATTTGCTGCCGGAGCGCTGGCAGGGAAGCAGTAAAAGGGTGAATGTTTCGCTGCAGCACGGTGTAACAGGCTTTATGGGCAGCTTTACCTATAAGCTGACACTGCTGCCACCAGAATTCAGGGCGATGTTCATCAGCCTGGGCGAGTTCGCAGTCTTTGCAGGCGTGGGACGCCTGACGGGACAGGGCCTTGGACAGGTGAAAGTAAGATACGAGTAAAAATATTGATAAGGCACTTGCAAATAATTGCGGGTGCCTTTTTCTTCGGCAAAAAATTGTTTAAACAGACAAAGATTAGTCTGTGTGATATAATTAAAGATAAGTTGTTTATATATAAATAATATGACAGAAGCTTGTTTTATAGCTATCTATCGACAGGAGGCTGAAAATGTTAGGTGCAATTGTTGGTGATATCGTCGGTTCAAGATTTGAATGGAATAATCTTAAAAGCAAGGATTTTGATTTGTTTACTGCTGCTGATCACATTACCGATGACAGCGTAATGACGCTGGCAGTGGCGGCGGCGCTGATGAATTGTGAAGGCAGCAGGCTGCGTAATCAGCTGCAGAGCAGTACTGTTTATTATATGCGCAAATTTGGCAATGCCTTTCCTCATGCAGGCTATGGCGGACGCTTCCGTAAATGGCTGTTTGATGTAAACATGCATGCCTACGGTAGCTTTGGCAATGGTTCCGCAATGCGCGTCAGTGCCTGCGGTTGGGTGGGCAACGATTTGGCGGAGGTAAAGGCATTGAGCAATGATGTTACCTGCGTTACCCATAATCATCCGGAGGGACTGAAGGGAGCAGAGGCGACTGCGGTTGCCGTTTTCTTAGCTCGCAGCGGCGCAAGCAAGGAAGAAATAAAAGATCATCTTGAAAGAAATTATTACAAGCTGGATTTTACTATAGATGAAATCCGCGACAGCTACAGCTTTGATGGATCCTGCCAAGGAACTGTGCCACAGGCTTTGGAGGCCTTTTTGGAGGCATCTGATTTTGAGGATGCTATCCGTAATGCTATTTCTATAGGCGGTGACAGCGATACACTTGCTGCAATTACCGGTGCGGTAGCAGAAGCATATTTTGGCTTGCCGCCAATCTTCCGTCAAAAGGCTTATGAATATTTGTGGGAGGCGGACAGATGCCATAGCACTAATGGCCTGTTGACCTACAATGCGCAGATGTTTGAAAAGAATTATTATTTGCGTACCTTTTTCCCTCGTGAGCAAATGCCGGTGTTTTAACGATTGAAGAAAATCCTGAAACAACATGGAGGTTACCAATGAACACCTTAAAAACGAATTTTTTATTACTTTTTTTGAGTGATGGCAGCAAAAAACCAAGCTGCTATCGGATAAATGATGCAGATGTTATGACTGAGCACAGTAATGAATCGGCAGTGCGGGAACTGGCTGCGTATTTGCAGAAGCGTTCACAGAAGATAGATAAAATATTTCTTTTCTCCTCGCAGGCTACCAAAAAGCTGTTAGAAAATGTCGATATGACAACAGTGGATTTTTTCAAGAGTAGAATTAAAGACTTCGTGCCTGCAGAAAATATCATCATTGTTGATTATGATGAAAGCAATTATATGAATGCGGCGCTGCCTGACATCGGTGAGATGGGAAAAAGCATTCTGGCTGAGGCCGAAAAAATCCAAAGGGAGCAAGGTGCTGCCGGTAATATAACTATTCATGCAGATATGACTGGCGGTATGCGTAATGCCAGCATGATGATGCTGGGAGTTATGCGCCTGCTGAACTTTAGCGGCCTGCAGATGGGCAAAATTTTGTATTCCAATTGGGAGCGTAACAGAGACGTCAATTACGTAGAAGATTCGCAGGATGTGTATCGCTTTTTTGACCTGGTTGCCGGTGCGACGGAATTTGCCAAATATGGCAGTGTTGAAAAGCTGGCTGATTATTATAACATTGATGTTTTTGAGCAAAAGCCTTATACAGACGAATGCAATCTGAGCCGCGAACTGTATGAGCTGGTGAACGCTATGGGATATTTTGCCCAAAGCATAAAGCTGTGCCGTTATGGTGAACTGGAGGATGCCTGTGCTTTATTGGCCGAAAAAATTCAGGCGTTTACTAATCTGGCGCCTCAGAATTATGATGTCAATGACAAGCTTTTTGCCACGCTGCTGCCAACAATCGAAGAATCGTACAAAACTGTATTGTCCGCACATGATGATTTGGATATTATAACCTGGTGCGTTAAGCAGGGCCATTTACAACAGGCAATGACGCTTTATACTGAACGTGTCCCGGAATTTATTGACAAACAGGGCTTTTATACTCTGGATGACGCAATTGCTAAAGAAATAAACAAAAAGGTTAAGAACGAGGAGATTTCTGCTGCCAATTATCTTTTATGCGTTTGGGGCAATCACTTAGATCAACGAGGAGATATACAGGTATTTTTTAAGCGCGCGCTTAAGCAGCCTCTTGCTCTTCTGAAGCAATGGAAAACCGTAGATGATGCGGATGTAGAAAAGAAGCTGGAGGAATTACAGCAGGATATTGATAAACATGATTTCTTTATCACCTTTGATAAGGATGATTTTAAGAAGGCATTAAGCGAGATTAAGCAGATTATAGCGGGAAAGATAGCATATCAGGATATAATCGCTAATAATGATGGCTTGGCAGGATTGCTGAAAAGATACCTTGCTATGGATGAAGAGGAGGGTGCATGGAGATATTTTGACCTGACGCAACAGATTCCTGACCAACAAGAATTGAGAAAGCTGTTTACTAAATTGTTGAACGGCACCAAGGAGGAGCAATTATATAAACTCTTCAATATTGATAAATCACCGTATAAACAGCTCTCGCGCGGGTATCTTTTACAGTGTGGCATGAAAAAAGGCATGCTTACAAGCAATTTGCGGGATGATGCAGCACTGGTAGATATTATCAATAGCTATACTGTTATCCGTATGGCGCGCAACAGCAGTAACCACGCACGTCACGAAAAAGGTGCTTCTCCTAGGGAGATTGAAGAAAAAATCCTAAGCGGTATTTGTGAATTGCGCAAGCAAGCTGCTTACTTAAAAAATAAGCAGGAAGTAAAGGCATAAGCGTTTGCAGTAAAGAGAGCGCAACCGTTTTATAATTGAAGATGATGACAGCAGCCCGGCAGAGGTGTGATATGCTTCTGCAGGACTGCTGTTTTTTTGAATTTACCCTGTTTTATGCGCATTACGGAGCTTTTAGCATACGTATGAAAAATTATTTGCAAATAAAAAGAGAGTTATCGCAAAATTAGCGCAATATTTGCCGAGGGTGTTTCCTGCAACAATTTTTATAAAAAATACCGTTTCGTGCCGGAATTTATTTTGCGTTGCAGATTTATATAGTGAAAGGGTTAGCAAACCAGACGGCAAGTCAACGCGCACATTTTTTGCCATGTCAGTTTTAACCTGACAGATTATAATTATATTAGCAGTTAAAGAAAAAAACGTTAAAGGTTTGAAGGGAAGTTGAACATTATGGGAGAATACTATATCGATGGCGAAGAATTAAAGGAATTAAGACTTTTAGTCGCTGATTGCAGAAATCGCGGATTCAAGACGAGCTATCAGGTTTCCAGATATATAGTGAATAACAGATTGGGTTATAAATACAGACATATTGCAGGTGACCTTCACTTAAGAAACTCCTATAACCAATGGATATATAAGGGTGGTATTGCTCCCAAGTACTACAGAATGCTCTGCATTGAATTGGGACTTGGCAATAAACACAGTGACGCTGAGGTAGAAAAGTTACGCTCTTACGCGGAGATGGGGCTGTTTGCTGCATAAGCAGTGACAGTATTTAATTAGTTTAACGGTTAAGCAAATAAGAAGATGAATGAAGGGAAGATGATAAGAAAATGTTAACCTGGAAGGAAACAGAAGCGCAAATCAAAAAGCTGCAGCAGAACGGCGAATGGGGCGAAATTGTCAAGCTGCTGGGCTGCGATACTGCTGTCAACAAGGAGCTGGATTATACCTTAAAGGTTGCTCTGCCGTGGTATTATTCCAATATTGTTATCAATCTTCTGGCAGATGATTTTCAGAGCGCAATCCGCAGCTATGAGCTGTTCCGCGAAGCATACGCACAGGCCATAGGTCAGCAAAACCTTTCGGACAAAGACAGAACGGCTCTTTACAAGATGATAGCATATCTGAACTACCATTTATACTATGACAACAGAATTTGGAGCAGGGGCTTTTGTGCTGAAAAGCATATGCCTTTAAAGGATAAGCTGCAGGCGCTGAGGTTCAACAGAACGTATTTCAGAAACAACGGCATTTATTACTATTCTAAAATCCTGAGTGCTGCGCCTGAGGACATTAAGTCATTATATCGCTTTGCTCATTTTGTAGAATATATCCGCATCATATCCGGCAATCCCAATATTAAAGAAAAGGGAATGCTTAATTTTACGGAGCAGTTGGATGTAACCGATGCTGCCGAGCTGAATACCTTCCGTAACTTTGTCAATAAAAACGGCTTGCCGGTGGCGCATTTATTTCAATACGGTAAAAAGGAACTGCCGCTTTACCAAAAGGTTGTTAGCCTGTATGAGCAGCTGACGGATGAAGATCAGAAAAAACGTGTGAGAAAAGAATATATCAAGGCCATGTACCGTTTTTGCAGCATTGTCGTTGATGATAAAAAGAAAATAAACACCAGAGCTATGGGGATGCAAAACGACTTTAGCGACTGCACGCACTCTGCAGATTATGCAACCTATGCCAACGAAAAGGAAACCCTTACCTACAAGGAAACGGTAAGACAATACCTGTGGAAAATCATGCAGATGGAAAATCTGCCGTTGGACAAGGAACGCTTCTGCCCCGAGAAAATAGTTGCGGCAAAAAATGCCGAGGAGGCGAACTACGTATACTATACCTTAGCTAAATTTCTGTTGTACTTTAAAATTCAGGAGGGGGAAACCGGTGCCATTGCTGCCTGCCTGAAGGCCGCATATTTTGCCGCTGTGGTAGATTTCTACATCCTTACGATTCCGTCGCAAGGAAGAAAATCATCCTCCAAGTATATTTATACTCTCTTTAGCGATTTGCTGAATAAGCTCAATTTGTTTGAGGAAAGCAAAGGCTTTGTCAGCTATTATTGCAGGCGCTTAAATGCCGGTATAGTTAATGAGATGAAAACAGAAATCAGTATAGCTAAGGAAATGAGTGACGGTGATTTTATCGAAGCAAATAAATTGGTGCGGGCTGCGTTGGCTACGCAAAAAGCTGCTGCGAATAAAATGTATGCCAACCATATGAAGAAGATGCAGCAGCGCATAGATTTCTTCCTGGAGCATCCGGATGCTATAGAGCAGTTCAGAGTGAATAAGATAAATCAGCGTCTGGCTAAAAATTCTTTGGAGTCCCTGGGCTTTTATGAAAAATGCAAAGTGTAAGAAGCGTTGCAAGGCGTTCTGCTCAAAGTACGGTAGAACGCCTTGTTTTTATCTGAAACAATATATTTTTACGCAAACGAAAAGACCTGAGGTCTAGAGTAAAATCTAGGCTTCAGGTCTTTTTTGCATACCGTAAACAACAAAAAAGCCTCTCCTTTGGGAGAGGTGGCATCGCGAAGCGATGACGGAGAGGGGGAAGAATATTAAGAGTAAAGACTGCAGACCCCTCTCAGTCACCCTGACGGGTGACAGCTCTCCCCAAGGAGAGCCTTTCTTAGCAAATACCGCAAGCGGTAATCTGGCCTTTCAC
>OLSD01001422.1_pt1 | contig 19893 bp, 20 predicted proteins | sample 1672211 | NCBI WGS metagenome assembly OLSD01 (sample SAMEA3136659, study PRJEB25190) | human gut metagenome | reverse complement strand
GAAAGATATCTATTCTTTTCTAAATTGAATCGTTTGTCTTTTCGTTTCGTTGTTTCTCTCACACGCATTATTTCACCTCATTTGATTCTGAACTTTCGGAAGAGTTTGAGTGTACAGTTGAATCGCTCGATCCATCTTTGGTCTTACTAGAATCACTCTCTTTGCTGTTTTCCATACTTGAATCTGTTGTTGACTGATTGGTACGATTCAATAATCCTTCTAATTGTTGTTCATACTCTTTTCTTGCTTTTTCCTGGGCTTCCTCCTTGATTGACGCCGTTGTGGCTGCAGAATCAGCCTGTGAAGATTGATTGATATGATTAAAAGCAAATACTGTTCCTCCACCTAGAAGCAAGCTTAAACTTGCAATACATCCCACCATCCATCCGTTAAAGGAACGCTGTGGTGAAGGAGTTAAATTTGCTTGGTTGTTGTCCACTGGCGTTTGAACAGTAGCTACTGGTTGAGGGTGTGCTAGATAATTTAATTGGGCTTGTCGCAATGTATCCATTTGTTCTTGACGTTCCTTACGAGCAGCTGCTTCCTTTTCCTTTTCTTGCTCTAACCGTTGTTTTTCTATCGCCATTTGTTGTTCCGCAAGATCCTGTTCACGTTTTTTTAGTTCTAATTGTTCGCGCTCTTTTTCTTTTTGCCGTTGTTTTTCTTCTTGTTCTTTCAATTTTTGTTGTTGAATTTCATACTCTTTTTTCCATTTTGGAATTTGTATTTGTAATTCTTGCTGGATCTGCTCGTGTTTTTCCATAAGAACTTCAGTTGTTGTTTGATATAGCTTATTCAGTTGCTCATTTAATTCTTTACTAATCTTTAGCTTATCGGTACGCAAACCTCGGTAGAATTCTTCTTTCCGTTCTCTTATACGTTCTTTTAACAAGTTATCTTTTTCTTTCGATAACGCTTCTTGATTCGTCTGAGTAAAATTGTTGATTTTTTCTACACACAAGGAATACGCATTGTCGCGTTTCTTTTCGTACCGCTCTTTGATTCTTTGTACTTCTTCTTCAATCATTCGCTGTTCTTCTTTATTTAGTTCCTCTTTTGCTCTCTCCCAATTCGACGACTGTTCCGTCGCATACTCATTTATTTCTTGGTCTGTTTCCTGTTGGCGTTCTTCAAAAGTAGCTAATAAATCTTCTTGTGCAATCTCATGCCAATTGGTTGATTGAACAGACTCTAACTGTTCTAAAAGTGTACCTTTCCCCTGTGAGATTAATTCTTCTTTACTCTCTAAAAATGCTTGATAGGTTTGGGGTAATTGATATTTCGAATAAAGCTCATTTAAAAATAATTTATTTTTTTCTTTCATCCATTCATACTCTGGCGGATATTGATCCAAAATATAATCTAATACAGTTGCCTTTTGTATCTCTGTTTCGTTTTTCTCTACTTCTTCACTGATAAGTGGTTCAATATATTCCTGAGAATCCCCTTCAGTCCATGTTGGCTCTTCATTCGCTTCGACTGGATCAATCTCTACTTCGATCGTCTCTTCCGTTGTTTCTTCAAAGGGATCGCCATCCAATTGATCCATTACCTCGTTCTCTTCCTCAAATATCGATTTCTGAGTCGGAATATCAGCTTGTTCGGCAACATTCACTGGCTCTTTTTCTTTTGATTCCTTCTTTGGAAAAATTGGTCGTTCCCATGGTACTTCTTCGTTTACTTCGACTTCACTCACTTGACTCACTTTTCTTTGGTCGTTCTCTAGCTCTTCTTCTAAAACTTGTAGAAGTTTTTCGTTTCGATAAGACTCTTCCACACTCATGGTTTCATCCGTTTCCTTAAACACATCAAGGCGGATCAAATCCATCAATGTAGGATAGAACCCTTCTGAAATTTGATAATCCAGCGGGCCAAAAACGTATTCTGTACCAGCTTTCTCTATTTTTCCTTCTGTGTCATGTAATGTGAGAGTCAACTTAACAGAAGATTGACTCTCTTGTTCCAGTACTTTACCTAACGCATGTAGTTGTTCTTCCGTTTCAATGACCGAATATTTCATTGTTTTTGGTAAAAAAGAAGTCCGCTTTCCTACTTCTTTCGTTGCTTTTTTTATTAACTCTTTATCTTTTTTGGTATTGCCTAAAATAGTAAAATACATGAATATTCTCCTTTCATAAAAAAGGAGTAAAAAGTAGGATTGTACTTTTTACTCCTTCGATTTGTTTTTTACAGTCCTTGTGGCGTTTGTCCAAACATTGAGAACATTGAGAACACGATAGAAGCAGCAGCTAAAATCACTCCTACACCCAGCAATACATAACCTACATGTGTTTTCCCGTTTTCAGCTCCTCTTCGTCCAAAGAAAAAGAAAATCCCTCCAATAATAATGGAAGCAACGGCCGCAACAGCTGCAATAATCATCAGATTATTTTTTAAATTAGTAGCTGCAGTTTGTATTACTCTAAAAACATCAACCGCAGCTACTACTTTCGGTTGAGTTAAAAAATACATTGTAATTGATTCAAACATAAGATTGTTCGCTCCTTTTAATGTTTAATAATTTCATCGAAAACAAGTTTTTCGCGTTCACGTTGATAGATATATCCTTCCAAGTCCTTATCTTTTCCTCTTAATAGATCAAATTGTGCTTTTTCAAGGACTTCTTGTTTCCACTGTGCTTCAGAAACACCACGACGTTCTAATATTTTAGACGCGGCTTTTTCAAATGGCGTTTTGGCTTTTGCCACTGTGATTCCTCCTTCAGGATAAATAAAAAGACTAGCAATCATTCGCTAGTCTTTTGTAATTTGTATTTATTTGATTGTGATCCATCATGAATCAATTTCTCTTTCGTTCGCTTTTCGTCCTTACTAGATCCAAGAAAAACCATTTTTTTTACGCCATCCTTCTCGTAAGGAACGACAATAAATAAAGAATCAGGTTTATTTATAAATTGTTTTACGCCTGCAGAATCTACTATTTTAAATCTTTCTAAACCTTCATAGTCTTTTTGTCTCTTAACTGTTATTTGTACAGGATCTGGATGCCATACACTTTCAGAGTATTCCCATGTTGTATCATCTATAATTTTTAAATTATGAACAAGACCTCCTACTTCTTCTTTCCAAACAGTCCCTGGCTGCAATAAACTATTATCTTCTTTAGCTTCAGATTTCTTGTTACTTGAACATCCACTTAAAATAATAAAAAATATTGCAAACATAGAAACAAACCATAGTTGCTTTTTCTTCATTTTATTCCTTCTTTCGTCGTTTATTTTTAGTATATCAAATAACGAAAGTAGCAACAAAGCACGTTCTGGTACACGGAGAACGGATACTCATAATTTTCCACCTTTCTAATAGAAACTTTTTCTCTTAATATTGTGATTTATTACAAAAAAGAGATATAATAGAGAAAAAATCAAGAGGGAGCATTGCAATGTACGCTGATAAAGAGAAAATCGAATGGTTACTATTTGAAACTGGTAAGACAGCATATGAAATTAGCAAACATTCTTCAGTCGCAGAATCAACAATTGCGGATTTGATAAAAAAAAGAAGTGCGATTGAAAAAATGCGATTTGATAATGCTGCCAAACTAACCAAATACGCTGAATCTATTTCTTCATAGCACACAAACAGCCATCCTTATACTTTTCATAGGATGGCTATTTTATTGCAGAAATTACACGGTATACCGTTGACGTAACGCGGTGTGCCGTGCTATACTATGAATGTAAACAAAATAACTAATCAAATAGGAGTTGAAAACATGAAATTATTAAACCCAAAAACTATTATAGCTATTGGAACATTTGCTACCACACTTGCTCTTGCTGGATCTGTTGACGCTGCATCAACTAACGTCATGTATCGCCTTTACAATCCTAATAATCATGAACATTTCTACACCTCTAGCAAAAAAGAACGCGATCACCTGGTAAAGATTAAGTGGGGTAATTATGAAGGCCCCGCTTGGGAAGCACCGACTAGCGGTGGCCATCTTGTCTATCGCTTATACAATAAAGGCCTTCGTGATCACCATTACACAGCTAGTTGGAAAGAAGTACAATGGTTGACCAAAAATTACGGTTGGACTTATGAAGGGCCTGCATGGCGTTCTGCCGAAAAAAATAATAAACCGATCTACCGCCTTTTCCTTCCTGGTGTAAAATCTGGTTCACACCATTACACAGCCAGTTGGAAAGAAGTACAATGGTTAACCAAAGACTACGGTTGGAAATACGAAGGAATCGGTTGGTATGGAGCTGACACCTCTAAACCCAAAGTGAATAAATCAGCTTTAGAAGCTCTTTATACGAGCGTTAAAGGAACGAAAAAAGGTGACTATACCGACAATACCTGGAACGCATTCCAAACCGCTTTAAACAATGCTAACAAAGTGTTAAATGACTCAAAAGTGACTCAAAAACAAGTGGATAGTGCAAAAAACACATTAGATTCTGCTTACAAGGGATTAAAGAAAAAACCAGCTCCTACTGTGAACAAAACGGAATTACAAGCCTTGTACAACCAAGTAAAATCAACTGCTAAAGGAGATTTTACAGAAGAATCTTGGAAAAATTTTCAGACTGCTTTATCCAATACTAAAAAAGTACTAGACGATTCTAAATCTTCTCAAACACAAGTTAACAACGCTAAAAATAGCCTTGATTCAGCGTTTAAAGGGTTGCAACACAAACCTAAACCTTCAGAATATGCGGTAACCGTCCGTCATATGAATCGACAAACTGGAACGCTGCTAAAAGAAGAACATGTCTCAGTAAAAGCTTGTACAAGTTACATTGCAAAAGCTAGAACCGACTTGACTAACTTTGAAGCACCACAGTATCAAGTAAATGGGAATGAAACACAAACACAAACGATTAACACAAATACCACATTTACTTTTTATTATGATGAAGTCTTTCTAGTTGAAGTGAAAGCTCGTCCAAATAAAGTCTCGGATACTGATCCAAATATCCAAGAACTCTATAATTACAGTAAGAGTTATCCCGTTGTTTATGGACAAAGCATTACAATTGAAGCACCTACGTTCACTAATTTTGTTCTTGACCCTAGAGAAAGCTCTAGCAACACTGTGACTTTAAACAACGTTACAAGCAATCAAGGAATCAATTTTGCCTATACTCATCAATACAACGTCACTGTGAACCATATAAACGTTGACACAAACGCTGTTTTATCTACTGAAACACAAACGGTTTACGAGGGAGATAGTTTCTCTACTTCTTGGAAAAATATGACCGATCAAAACTACTTCTTGTGTAGAAATGACGATTCATCTGTTACCGTTGATAAAAATGGACAACGTATAATCAATAAGGTTGACCAAAACCGAACAATCACTTTCAAATACAAAAATATCTCATTAAGTGATTTAAACAACTATGTGCGTCAAAAAGAACTTGCTTGGTTAAATAGCTACCGTCAACAAAATGGCGTTACTCCAATGCAATTTAACGACGTCGTACAAAAAGCTGCCGATATACGTGCAAAAGAATTGCAAGTAAGCTTCAGTCACTATCGACCTGGCGGCGGTACTTTCCAAGATCTCTTAGAAAGTTTAGGCTGCTATGGTGCTAAAGGAGAAAATATCAATAGTTTCTACCTTTACGTTGACGAGATCCTTTCAGATACAGGAGCAGTAAATGCTATGGTTATGTGGAAAGATAGCGCAGTTCATAACGCAAACTTGCTTTACAACAATCAAAGCATCGTTGGTTTATCCCATGCTTATGAAGTTTCTTCAGACGGATCACTTTCTTCAGATAATGTATTTATTAGTGCCAACCCAATTTTCAAATAGAAAAACAAGGCTTATTTTCAGCCTTGTTTTTTGCTTAATTAAATAAAAATTTTATTTTTTATAGTAAAAGGACAGGCTCTATAAAACAATTCTTGTGCCAAAAATTGATATTCTGGCTTAATATTTATTCTAAATTCATCAAAAAGTTCTGAAATATTTTTATGAGGATCAAAAAAAGTTTTTCCTATATCTTTAAAAAACGGATCAACAACGATTCCTCTATAAACAAAGAAACTAGCTTGATTGACCTCTCTTAAATACTGAATCATCATATCTTCGTCATAAAAGATAATATGATCTTCAAGATATTCATTATCAAAAAATTTTTGAACGATATATAATCGCATGTTATTCCTCCTAAAAAAACAGCCCTATTCCTTAGAATAAGACTGTTTTTGGATCATTATAATCATGTCCCTTCAAAAAATGATTCAAATGAAGAAAATTTCAAATACTCTAAATCTGAAGAAATAATTTCTGATTTATCAAGTATAAATGGTTTTTCTCCCAGAAAAACTTCTAAAACTGAAAAGGAAGCTACTTAAGAACCACATAACTAAAAGTAGCTAACACAAGTAATAGTAAGCTGACCACTAAAGTTGTTACTAAATGTATAGAACCTGTTTTAGGAACAATAACTTGTGGCAAGTTAGGATCAACCCCAATTGTCACAACATTTGTTTTATTAGAAACATTATCTACTGCTACTACGGCTTGGTTATCAATATTTTTTTCTGATTGTAATGGAGTTTTAGCTGTAAATATCAGCTGAATTTCTCGTCCATCTAAAAGATTGTTACTTAAGAAATCAGCGGAAGCTTCCCACTTCAATGTTCTCGAATTGCTATCATAGGTTAGTGTGCCTTCAGAAGTAATATCTTTACCTGTACTCTTATCGATTACTTGCGCAGAGCCTTCTTTACACGTCAAACGAGCTTCAATCGGATCTTGAATACTAAATTGCTTGTAGTGATCTGACGCAGCGTCTACGCCTTTTGTATGCCATTTTTGTGTGACTAGATATTGTACTTCAGACCCTGCATTTAAAGGAGCTGTCGGTGTCCCCTTCTTACCGTCATTTCGTCCGTTTACATCTTTTCCATCTTGTTGCACTTCTTTCACTGGAATTTTAGGGAAATAAACGGTAATGATATTTGTATCCTTTTCTACTTTATTAATGATCGAAGTTCCCTGATTTTTGGCTACACTATTTTGATTGGCCAATTCATTAACTTTTACATTGATCACTAATTCGTAAGTTTCGCCGTTATACTTCATTCGATTTTTTAATGTATCAGCTTTCGCTGCATATTTTACCTGGTGTTTTGTTTTGTCATAAGTCACTTCACCAGATACATCGAATTTTTTGTTTGATCCACATTCTACGTGTGCATCGACGTAATCTACTTCTTTTGGTAAATTATCAATTAACTCAAATCGATCGTAAACCGCAAGTAAATCCACTCCTAAACGATTCACTTTTTGTTTGATTCGATATTGAATTGTATCTCCTACTTGCAACATTTTATCGTTCACGTTATTTCCATCTTTATCTACCCCTGTTTTTTCAGGTTGATCAGGAACAACGCTAAAGATTGTCGCAGAAGATAAAGTAAACCAGGTTTGAACATTAGAAGAACCAATCACAAACGTCGGATTTGCTTCAGATATTTTAAAGGACACCGTCCCTTGACCAAACTTCGGATCTCCTAATTTATCATGCAAATTGTTGAAATCATTATCCGCTTGTGTCAGCTTAGAGCTTCCTCCTGGGTGACCACCTACTACGTTCAGATTGTTGTAGAAAGATTTAAATTCTGAAAGAACCGTATCTTTTCTGACATACCAATCTGTCGTATTCATTTTGTCATAGTGGGCATATTCTCCTTTAAGATCCGTGCTTTTTCCTCCTGCAGGGTTCAAAGAGTTAAAACTGATAAATGTATCCCCTGAAAATTGAACGGGACTACCGTCCTCATATGTGGCTACTAGCTGCACATTCATTTGTGTTGCATGGTAAACAATTCCTGAGAAAAGATTGTCTGAGATCCAAAGGACTGTTCTTTTTTTAGATTTACTCATTGCACCATTTGCATTTTTATAGCCATCGTCTCGAAAATGAGTCTTTGTATAGTTGTTATCTAGAATATTCCATGGCAACGTATCTGAATATAAGTGGATATTAGATAGAACTAGCTTGATATTCACTTTTTTCCCGTTATACGTACCGATTTTTCCGTAGTCAATATTGACTTTGGTGTTGGTTGTTACGCCTTCTAAAACAAGGTTTGTTTCACCATATTCTTTTTGGAAAGAAGGGTAACGTATATTTTTGTTTCCCTCCACTAATCCTACGTAGTCGTCTTTAAAACCACCTTTGTTGGCATCAACATGATATTTGTAAACTTTGGACGCTCCGCTTACAGTAATATTTGTTTTTGCATTAGGTACATCTTTTGGAATAATAAAATTATTCTTTACGTTCTGGATTGGATTTGACGGATCGACAATAACTTTTTCAGCAAAGACATTGGCTGTTTTTAACCCAAACAATGTACCTAACATCATCATTATGGGAAAAACATATTTTAACCGTCTTGTCCACGAGTGTTTAAAATTCATCCCTTCATCCCCTCTTTTTTATAAATGACTAGTGAAATTCCGACAACAACGATCAAATTGATCGTAGTAAATAATGGATTCCTAATGAGCTTTTCCATAATATCTAGCGGCATAGAAGCAGCTGGTATGTTTAAAATTCTCATTAGGTATGGTTGGTAACTTGGTAAAATAGATAATTGAGAAAATAATAAACCGCAGTACAAAAAGACTGCGGTTAAACAAGAAAGATTGAATAATAATAATTTGATCCATTTCATCTTATTTCTTCCTTAATCTCTAGAAAACAAGTGAGTAACAAAATCCCAACAATGCTCAAAGAAATTTTTCTTTACGCCAGTAGAAACGATTTTTTTCACTTCTTCTTTAGGTTGCGAAGCTTCTGATTTAGGATAGATCCACACGTCCTTTAAGAATTCACCGTTTTTATCAGAAACAGGTGTTAATAGCAAAATATCCTCTCTATTAGAAATGTTTTCAGGACTTGATTCATTGACAATATAATAAGCTTGTTTCTGATTTGCCTGTACTTCTACCGAGAATTCAAAGACACCTGTTTGTTGATCAATTGTCTTTGTTTCTCCATTAGAAACTAGCTTCAATTGATCACTGGACAGTTTTTTCACTCGATCTTTTAATTGGGATTCAATTTGATCAGTTGAGAGATCCTTAACATCCATCTTTTGTAAAATGTCCGTTACATCATAAACAGAAAACTTCGCGCCATTTACTCCTTCTTGTTTCTCAAGCTTTTGCCCCTGGTTGTCTAATTGTTCTGAAGAAATAATCTTTTGAACGTGAATGGTCTGTTTGACTATTTGATCGTCTTCAGCAATTTTAGGTTCTTCTGAAGAATCAACTGTTGACAAATCGACGGTTTCATCGCTGCTTTGAATCGCGCTGCTATCTGATGTTTGGATTGTTTGTTCTGTGCTACCCGTACTTTCTTGACTGTCTGCAAACATCAACTGTGTGTAGGCAGTGAAAGAAAAAAGAGCGGCTACACAAACAAATAGCCATTTTCTATTTCTCATATTGGTTACCCTCCTTTATTTTTTCTTTTTATAAACAAATAGCGAACCAATGATCATGACTGAAAGAAAAACAGTACTTCCTAAAAGCCATTTCCAATATAATTTTTGTTTCTTATTTTCTTCATCTTTTAATTCTGATTTTGTAAAGGTTACTCGTTTCCCATATACTAGGAAACGGTGTGTGTTGATACCCTTAGGCATACATGTCATTAGCGTTACTCGATCTTCATTGGGATTTGGTTCTAAGTAAGTGACAAAGTTTCTTTGTAGTTCGTCTTTTTGCACTTCCTCAATCCGATCGATTTGATAAGCGTGCTGCTCACCATCAACTTTGATATAAAACTTTTCTCCCTTTTTTACTGAAGGTAAATCATCAAAAAGATTATCTTTATAAAGTCCACTATGACCTGCGATTAAAGGATTTTTACCGTTTCCTCCTGTAATATCACCAGTTCCTTCCGTAATACCTACACCATTTTCTAAAATTTTGTCGGACGTTCCGTCATAAATTGGTAGTTTTAAAAAAATACTTGGAATTGTAAGAATACCAACAGGATCGCCTAACTCAATCTTAGCAACATCCAAAGAAGAATCCGTTTCTGCTGCCGTTCCTGTTCGATCGATTGCAGCAATCTGCTGATTTTGCTGGTATTTCGCCACGCTCGCTTCAGCAGGCATCAAAAGTAAGACACCTGAAGCTGAAAGTAACCAGAAAGCAATGATCCATTTCCCCATGATTCGCCTTTTCTTAGGCTTCCTGATAATCATTGGTTTTGATCCTTTTAAGCTTTCTTCTTAAAGTAAACCACTGCAGAAATGGCTCCTGCACCTAACAATAAGCAAGAGATCAATACATACGTTTGGAAACCATTGCTACCAGTCATTGGTACTGAAGCTTTTTGATTGTTTTTAATCGTGATTCGATTTTCTTCTTTGTATGAATCTTTGTCTACTTTGAAAGAGATCTCTTTCGTTAATTTCTGATAGTTTTCAGGCGCTTTTGTTTCTTCCAGTGAATATTCACCTTCAGTTAAACCAGTGATTTCAAAGTGACCTTCTTTATCTGATTTTAGGATCGCTGCATTTGCTACATCGTCTACCCATACTGCTTCTTTGACACCGTCTTTATCCGTATCAACCAATCCACCATAATATTTTCCTTCTGCATTTTTAACAGCAAATTCTGCGCCTTCAAGCGGTGTTGCTTTGATTCCTGTTCCAAATAGCCCGCTATCAACTTTTAAAAATTTTGCGCCATAAGTCACAACATCAGCTTTCGTTTTTTCGTGGTGTTCTTCCTGATTAAATGGATTGTTGTTATAAACGAAATCCACGCTATTTGTTAATGGATTGGCAACAGCTACGCTGTCATTTACATACATGTTATAAGTCATTTGAAGATCTTGTCCGTGTAAACTTGCGACAGTATCACTTACTTGGCCATTATTCACGATAAAATCGATCACAAAGCCATTTTCTGAATTTTGGATTTTATAATCTGTATTTTCTTTTAATACCACAGATCCATCTTTATTTGTTACTTTGATATTTGCTTTAGCAGCGACATAAGAAAGTCCTTGTCCTGCTGTATCTCCCCATTTAAATACACTGTAAGGAGAAGTTTCGCTTTTCACACCGTTTACTGTGATACCGTCTTCGCCACCTGCAATGTCTGTTGGAATATGAATCGTTCCTTGATAATTCACTGCGTCACCAATTTGGAAAGAATGTTCTGCCCCTGTTCCATTGGTTACTGTCTTATCGATTACAGGAGCTTTGTAATTTACATAGGAAGCTTTTAAGTCACTTGTCACGCCATCATTCGTAATTTCGAAGGTTAATTTATTGTGCGCATCGTTGCGAGCGTCAGCGCCCAATAAATACTGATCAGCAGTAGGTTCTTGATCTGGTCCAACTACTATGTCTGAAAGAATTTCTACAAAATAGTATTTACCCAACGTTAAATCTGTTGCAGTCAGCTTTCCTTGATCATCCGAAACAAGATCGCCTAGTTTGGTTCCTTTTCCAGGTTCTCCTTTATACAATTCGAATTTAGCGCCTTTAAGAGGGGTTTGTTTGCTTTGCTCTGTACCATCATCACCGAATTTGGTTAATTCAAAACTCAACTTAGAAACAATATTTTTAGGATATAAGTGAATGTCTTTTAAAAAACCTGAACCTGTGTTGTCAGTCATTGGAGCAATGACCACCATTGGTTTTGCTTTTTGAGTTACTAATCCTGCAGCTGATTTACTTTCATAAACCACGTACACATTTCCCTTTGAATTGACATAGGCTGGTTGATCCGCAAAAGTGATCTCACCATTTTCATCTACAGCTGAAGTAATTTTATTGGTTGCATTCTTGACGTACTCACTGTTAGATCCCTTGTCTTCTACATCTTTAACAATTTCGTCCACTTTCGCGTTGGTTAGATCAGAATCTTCAGTCGGTAATACTTGATCCGTAATATTTCCTAACGTAAACTCAACATCACCATAATCTGCCTTGTTGTATTTCGTTACACCTGTAGGATATTGATCGTGCGTATAACCATCGTTTTTGATCCCGTCAATATCAACATTCAATTGCGTTCCTTGATCGTACATTAATTTATGAACCGTGATATTGACCTTCTCTGGTGGCGTTTTTTGCGTGACATCTTCTGCATGTGCTTGATACCCCTGAAAGCAGCTTGCAATGATTACTAACATTCCAACAAGCATTCCAGCTTTTTTTACATACCGATTTATTGCCATTTTTTACTCTCCTCATTTCATATTTCAACGACTAGCGTTGATTAAAACCTTGTTATTGTAGCTCTCCCTGTACCACGTATCTTTCTTTTCCTTGTGACGTATAAACACAAGTAAACAACGTTAATAAAGGGTTCTCTCCTTTCTTCGGTAAAGACAAGAAAGAATTTTCTCCAGGAATACCATCAATTAATTTAAAGTATTCAGGTACGATAAATTTACGCGTTACCTTGTAACGATAGACGCCATCGTTACTAACTAAGTTCATCACCTCCCCTAATAACAACTTTTGAATATCAGAAAACAAAACACCTGGCATTTCCATGTTATGACCTGCTAGGACATAGTTTCCTTTGCCCATTTCAGCATCCTCATAAAAATAAGTAGCTGCTCCAAGACTCAAAGTGTATTGATTTGCCCCTTTAAAAATCGGCAATGCTAAACTAAGTGCAGGAATCTGAATTTGTGCAAATACTTGTTTATTGACACCCATTTCGATTGCTTCTTTTTGTATAGACAGCATTTGCCCCAAAGACATATCATTATTGACGTTCGTTGCATCCTCCTTATAACTCTTTGCGTGTGCATTGATTTGATCTACGGGCATCTTTTTTTCTATATTTTGCTTAAACACCTCTCCTTCATGTTTTTGGTAGCTAACATAGCCAAACATACTGCAAAAGACCATTAAAGCGACTCCTAAAAAAACAAATAACCATTTTTTCATCCATCTGCCTCCTTTCAGACAAAACAAAAAACACTTTTTCACAACGAAAAAGTGTTTTCTCTTATTACTATTCTATTTCATTTATCTGGTGGTTTTATATTGGTGTGTAGCCATTGCTAACATTAAGAACACAATTGGTACCCAACTGATTGTAGTTAATGTTTCTTCCATGAATGATTGACACATGATCGCTAAAAAAGCCCACAGGAATGTTAGTTGTCCGTTTGTCAGCTCACATTTTCTTACGAGCAACCATAAGAAACTAAGCAAAAGAATAATCGATAGAGCGAAACCAATCAATCCATAGTGATTGACGAGTGCGTGATACGTATTATGATTACCTAGAATCTGATTTCCTCTATGGAAAAAGAAAGGTTTCATCCCTACAAATATTTGTCCTGTTTTTTCGCCTAATGTTTCATAGAATTTGCGCCAAATTTCTTCTCGTCCTGTAAATAAATGAACTTTGTCTGACATTGCAGCAAAATAAGAAATCGGTAAAGCTAGAACCGAAACTGCTGCATACATCCAAAAGGACAAGTGTGTGCTTCGAAAAATCTTCTTAGGTAAAATTTCTAAGATAAGGAAGATAACCAGCCCGTATAATGCTGCTTTCGATTGGCAAACCCAAATCGTTGCCCCAGCCAGGATCAACGCTGGTAATGATAACAATCGCATGTAACATTTTCCAAATGAACTAGCAAATCCTGTGATAAGAAGGGCTAATGTCATTAAAGAACTACCTATCGTATTTGTATTGATCCAAATATCTGATAATTTGTTCGATGGACTCCAAATACTTTGTCCTTCTGGTACTGGTATCTCAGTAAATACTCGATAAACCGTTACGAGTAAAAAGACATAGAATACTGCAAGATACAAGCTACGATCAATTACAGTAAATTCCGTCCATTTTACAATCAAAATAATAGCAATAATTGTCGGAACGATCAGATCACTATAGAAAGTATCTCCTCGGTAGCTTCTAAAAAAAGAAAAGAAAAGGTAAAAAAGAATTCCTGCTGCAATGAAGAATAGATCGTTTCTCTTTACCTTGTACAGATTCAAAAGAAACAAACAGCCTACGAAAAACGTCACTAACTGTGCAGCATTATCATAAATAAATAATATCGTAGGAGGATTTAACCCCACCGTCCATATTAAATATAGAATGGATACCAACAGTAACAGAAAAATGGCACTCATTTTATTGATCAATTTTTCTACAAGTTCTTGAATGTGACTCACTTCCCTTATTTATTGATTTTTTCTACATTGACTAATTCACACTGGATCACATCGCACTTTTTCATATTATTTGCTTGAAAGGCTAACAGTGTGAGTAGTGGTTTTTTACCTGCTTTTGGCAAGGATAAAAAGGATTTGTTTTCCTTAGATTGAACTACCTGGCTGTAATCAGAAATTTCTCCTCTTTTGGAGACTTCATACTGATACTTGTAATGAGCATCGATTAGATCAATTTCTTCTCCTTCAGATAAATCAGTCATATCGGATAATAAAACGCTTGGTGTATCTACGTTATAACCAGCAAGAATATAATTTCCATTTCCCATTTCAGTATCTGGATAATAAGTAGAAGCTACTCCTAAACTAAGCGTGTCGCTATTCGCTCCTTGAAAAACAGGGAGAATAAATCCTGTAGAAGAAAAAACAAGTTTTCCAGCAATTTCACCTTTGAGATCCTTTTCTAATGCCTGTTTTTGATTAGTAATCAGTTGTCTCTTAGAAATATCCGTTAAACTGGTCAAATTATCTTGATAGGTTTTAGCCTGTTCCTGAATATGGATTGTTTTTGTTACACTATCTACTCTCTCAGCGATTTTATCCTTTTGATAACCTTGATAAACAAAATAACTAAAAAGTAGAAAAACAATGATTACGCCCACGTAAGGATTAAATAAAGTTTTATTGTTTTTATTCATCTATCTACCTTTTATATTTAAATTAATTTACCTACATCTAACCAAGATAAACCACGTTAAATTTTACTATTCTTTTTATTCAATAACAATGCCACATCATAAACGATCATTTTCATATCATAATCGTCAAGAAACTTCTAATAATAGTTGGCAATTGGAACTTGTTTTTACATAAGTTCGCCTCAACTGTTCAAAATTTTTCATTGATCCCAATAGACAGGCTTTCTCCTTCCCTGTTATTTGCATATCATTGATATATTGCATGACAGATAACCTTTTAAGGTGTTTTTGTTTCATCGTTTTTAGTAACTTTTCTTCCATTTCTTTCGACACTTTTTTTCTATTTTCGATTTCTTTACAATTCATGAGTTTTCCTACCTTCCTTGTTTTGATAAAAATAAAAAAGCCTATGATCACATACGCTCTACACTTCACTCTTGGGTTATCTTTTTCTTTCTTTTAACTACTGGCCTTGCTGGTTTCAAATCCTTGATTCCATTATAGGTTCTCCAATAATCAAACTCTTTTCGTAATCTTTCTTTTTCCATATCTGTTCCTTTTGATAAGGCTTTAAATACATCTTTAGGTGAATAACCACGAGCTAACAGCTGTACATACCTTCCTTTTGTCAAAGTATCCATATCCATCGCATCTAAAACTGGTCGCGCCATCTAATTTTCCTCCTAAATAAATTCCTTACTCAATGCCTAAGGTAATACTTCCTTTTTATTAATCGTCGTGATTCCTTCTAAGCCTTTATCTGTAAAATCTAATTTGTAAAAAGATAAATGTTTATTGGTTATTTTCCAAAGTAATTGGCCTGAGAATCATTACCCAATTTCTTTTTACTTTGAAAAAAATTATCGAATCTTGGATCTATTAAACCAATGTAGAATCAATGCTTAATACACAAGATTTTTGTTCATCAATAATTGTAAAAATATCTTTTGTAGCTTCCTCCATACCGATCGGTTGTAACGTTTTTTCACTAATTGTTTTCGCATTCTCTTGCATTGCTTCATTTCTATTTAACTCATGCAAACATCTAATAAATTCTTCGTGATCCTCGATATCTGCTACTACTTGTTCATACAATTCTGCACAGTCTTCTTCATTCTTTGCTGCGATTAACGCATAATAGTATGGTGATTTTACTTCGAAAAATTTCATAATTTATTCCTCCAGTTTTTATTCTTCTTTATCCGCTACAAATTCAATGATTTCAACGCTGACAATATAATCACTCAAATATGACCAAGTATCTTCAACAGATAATTCATCTCCATTATCATTCATAAGCGTCATTTTAAACCATTCATTACCTTCATCATCTTCAGGTAGCAAGCCGAATCCAATTGGATTATCAGTCAATGTTTGATCGTATAAATCATCCTCGTCTAATGCTAAAACATCTAATCCTTTACAATTTCCGCCTCTTCTAAATGTCACAAATCCTTTGTAATCCCAACGTTGGAAAGAAACCTTAATAGTATGTGTGCCCCATCGTATATTCGGATCATAATTTTTCATTTGTCATTCCTCCATTACGTAAATTTCATTTTCTCTATGTTTTATATCAATTTTTTCACTTTATTCAGGACTCGTTCATATTTTATCGTTTTTCGTTTACTTAAAAATACATAAAAAATATCGACTCGTTTATGGCGTCCGAAACGAGAAACCCTAGTAGAAATCGGTAAATGCTCGATTGATCCAATGACCAACGTCCTCGCAAGTATCTACATGTACTGCAGCACACGACACAATTTCTTGTGCGTCCTCCCCATTACGAGAAGACCTACTCCTTATTCCATGAGTTTGCGTCAAAGCCTAGATCCCTTAGTAGCTGCTCATGATTAATCTAGGCGCTATTCTAACTTGTCTAACTTCTAAATTCCCTCTTGTTTACTCTGTGCATATTATTTACACAAATTCATTTCACCACTATCCAAACAAGGGCATTTACTCGATTGACCAATTTTTTACGTTACCAATCGTAAAAACCTACCCCGTCACTCCCCGAAGGGAATTGTTGATAGATCAAGTCTACTCCTTATTTTTCGAGTGATTCTAAGTTCCTCTAGAAGTCTCGACAATATTTTCAAGCAAGCGAAAAACGATAAAATACAAGTTATGAGAATGATCAATTCAACTGATCAAACGCCCCATCCCTTTTGCGGTACAACGCAAGACTCCATTTTTTCTTCGAGCAATCAGTACACCATTTTGGTCATAAACATGTTTGATTGTTGGATATAGCTCTTTTAAAGGGATAGGATCTTTTAAAATCATTTGCTTGCGTTTCCCAGTATAATAAATCATTTCTTCTGAAACTTTGTCTTTCTGGATTATATATTTCTTACACTGCACAACGGTTTTACTTTGGCCTGTTGATAGTTTCTTCGTGGTTTTCTCTGTAGCGGTACACCGTTTACCGTAGTGACAAATATCTTCGAGACTCAAAATTCCAGTATATAACATAAAATGATCCTCCCAGTTTATTCAAATATTTTTAATAATTTTTCTTGTTATTTTTCAAAAATAGAGAATTGATTCTCGTTCATGACAAACAAAAAAGAGGGAACGCATTCAAACATGCGTTCCCTCTAATTTCAGCGTTCGTCATACGGCAAAGAGCCACACAGACATTTTTATAACATTATACCTTGACATAATCCATCGTAATATCACGTATTTTTAACCATAATAAAGCCAAAAAAAAGTGGTATCACTTTTAAATATCTGTTATACTAAAGTCCGTTGCGGGTAGTGCCGTAACACTGAAAGGTAAACGCATTAAGGTGTCTTCTTAATGCCACCTGTGGACGTCGACGAAGGTTACCAGCCTTCCGAGTCATACAGGGCCTTTCTTTTTTTTTGTATTTTCAATTGTCCAAATTTATCGTCCAAAAGTGCAGAACGAAAATCAATTCATCACAAGCATAGCAGACAATTAAATTTAAAACAACTAAATTTATACAAAAAAATGTAAGCGAATAATATTCGTATTGTCTGAAAAGAAGTAATATCAAGGTTTTTAGCTTGTTTAAAAAATGAAATTACCTCTCTTCGCGTATTATTATAACTCAAAAAAAGAAGCATGCAAACGTTTGTTCCCTTTTTTGTTGTTTGAAATTAATTATTACTTTTAACACTTATGATGTAAAAAGTTACGTTTGTGATTTTTATCATAATATTTTAACTCATAAATTCTATTAAAATAGCTATTTCTTTGTAACATTCGTAATATAATTAGAATAATAAAAATTTTTTAATTTTAATGCCACTCCATGAAACAAAAATCACTTTATCAGTAAATTTTCACTCTAACCAGTCTTTCGTAATAGTGTGTGGGGAGCTTTCAGAATTTAAACGTTTTTCACTAAATACTTTAGCAGCTATTGGTTTTTCGATAAACCAATTTTTTACATAGACAAAAATCAGGTTCTGGATATTTTCAACTTTTTCGATTTTTAATTTTTGATAGGCTTTTAACAGTGTCGTGTATAATTCTTGTTCTGCATTGACATAATAACTATCGAGTTCTTCAAAAACTATCGAAATGCCACTTTCTGTTTCGGCTTTTTTCTTTGCATTATGAATAGTCTGGACAGTTTTTTGAGCTTCACTGTAACTTGAAGAAAATGTTTTTATTAAATTTAATACTCGTTCAGGGACAAACGTAGCAATGCTGTCGTTTGTCATAATTGTCTCAAAATTGTCTAACAACAATTTATCTTGTAGGCGGTCTTTTTCAGTGTCTATATTGTGTCTATTAGTGTCTAATATATTATTATTAAGTTCTGGTATGATTTTCATACCCTCTGATTTATCAACGTTTTGGCACGGTATGATTTTCATACCCTCTTGAGCTCCAAGGGATTCAGCGTATGATTTTTCGTCGAGGGTGGGTATGATTTTCATACCCTCTGATTTATCAACGTTTTCCCTATTCTCTCTATCAAATTTTTCGAGTAAGTAGATATCATTTTCTGAGACTTTTAATTCTGCTAGATATAGTCTATTAGGATTATTTTTCCCTAATTGTTTGTTAAATCCCATCTGCTTTTGTAATAATAAACCAAAGGATTCCAACTCTTTTTTGATTGCTATCGCTTTTTGTTTTTGGCAGTTTAATACGCTACATAGTTCATTTGTCGTATAAGTAAAATAAACATTACCTTCTTCATCGATTTGCCTTTTACTGATTGCGATCTCTAATCTTGCTTTTAAAAGCATATAGGCAATCTTGGTTGAATCTTTCATTTTTTTGTATTCGTCAGAAACAATAAAGACTTTTGGAAATTGATAAAATAATTCGTTGTAAACTCTATCTGCCTTAAAAAAATTAAAATCAGTCATTGTAGATCCTCTACTTTCACATTGTTTTATTTATGTAAAATTACCTATTCTTTTCGAAAATAGCAAAGATAAATAAAAAATGCAAACGCATTAAAACCGGTTTTTAATTAAATACTACCTAAAATCATAAATAAAATTAATTATGTACTACCTTTTAAGTTATTAAGAACTACTTTAAATAAATATTATTTATAATTAAATACTACCAGAATGACATATGAATAAAATTTAGTTTTAAAATGAAAGATAATTAAGTACTACCATCGTTAAAACAAAAAATAAATTAAGAACTACCTAATGCGTATAAAACATACTACCTTTACTAGCAATACATACTACCTTATTTAGGTAGTATGTATTGCATTATTCTTATAAAACAAAGATTTAGACTAGAAAACAATAGATTATATACTACTAAAAAATACAATAAGTACTACCAATAACAGATATATATAATAATTATGTACTACCATTAAAATCAGATTATTTAATTATATACTACCGTGTAAATCTGAAAAAAATTATTTTAAAGTAGTTATATACTACCTATTAAATTATATACTACCATTAATACTTAAATTATATACTACCATTATTTATATTATGTACTACCTTTAATGGAATAAGATAATAAAAAAATACTACCAAATTACAATTAA
>OLSD01001416.1_pt1 | contig 19958 bp, 25 predicted proteins | sample 1672211 | NCBI WGS metagenome assembly OLSD01 (sample SAMEA3136659, study PRJEB25190) | human gut metagenome | reverse complement strand
TACTCCAATGTGTGCAGGGGCTTCCGCCGATCAGTATTTTCATTCTTTCGCCTCCAATTTCGCCGCCAGGGCCTCAATGGTGGCCGCCGCTTCCTCCAGTTCCGTGGCCAGGAGGTTCCGGCCAAAACGGTCCCGCTGGTGCATGGCCTCCAGGCGGAGGTCTGCGGCCTGCCGCTTATATGGGTTCGTGCTGTCGGTCTTAACCGGGCCGCTGCCGGTGTATGCCCGTTTCAGCCACCAGGTAGGGCTATTCCGTTCAGCTTGGTGGGCGCAGTTTTCAGCGTCGCAGTTCTCCGCGTCGCAGCTGTCACAAAATACCCGGTGGAAATCGTCGTCCCACGGGCCGGACAGGATAGGGAGGGCACCCAGGAAGTCCCCCAGGGCCTCCGGGGAGGCCGTGATCCTTTCAAAGTTATTCACCGCCCGGCCTCCTCTTTGTGGAGGTCCACACCCTCCAGAGCGTTCCACACGGCCCGCTCCCATTCCTTTGCCCAGCCGGAACAGGCTTTCCGTACTGCGTTAATCACCACGGCCTCGCCGTCGGCCTCCCACAGCAGGCGATCCTTGTCGATCACGTCCGCGCCGATATGCTCCGCCGGATCCCGCTCGATCATGTCCACCAGGTACAGGGGAACGCCCCAGCAGGCACCGCCGCCAGGCGGCTGGTAAATCTGGAACCCCTGCATAATCACCGGCACCATGGTGACCTCCTCGCCGCGGTCACCGCCGCGCCAGTGGTCCATATCGTCCGCCGCCGTTTCTCTCAAAACCAGCTGCGGCTCCGTGTCCTTAATGATTGACGTGGGCATATCTCGCTCCGGGATCATGCCCATGTGTTCCACGATGGTGGCCAGCACCTTGCGCGGCAGCAGGGCGCGGTTGGCCATAGCAAACCAGTGATCCGTGTAAATGGCCACGTCGTTGCCGGTGTTCAGGACGGTGTACCCGCCCGCTTTGTAGGCTCTTTTGATGGCGCGGATCAGCCCGCCCTCGTTAATCAGCATTTGAAACCCTCCTTTTATATAAGGTGCGGCATAGGCACCGGCCTTTCCTCCTTGTCGGCCCTCCACACCTCTGCGTCCCGTATTTCTGTCCAGTCACAGCCCCAAACCTCCGCCGCGTTCAGCAGGGCGGCAAAATTGGAACCGTGCGGCACCACGACGGTGCCATATTTCCGGCTTACCACTCTGGCGCAGCCGCTGGCCTGCCAGCGTTCCCGCCGTGCCCGCTCCGTCACAGACGTTTCATACTTGCGGGCGGCCTCGCGGGTTACACCCCGCCCCAGGCGTTCACCGTACATTCCCATGTTTCCATGGCCTCCTTGACTGTCTTGGAGTAGTCGGTGGAGGTGATCCCGCTGTCCCATGCGCTTCTCGCGCCGCCCTCGCCCATGTTGTAGGCCATGGCGGCCTTTTCGACGCTGCCATACTTGGCCAGATACAGGCCCAGTTTGTAGCAGCCGCCCGCGATATTCCCGGAGGCGGTGGTGGGATCCAGCCCCGTGGCCGCCTGGATCTCCGCATGGTAGGAACTGCCGGGGCCGGGGTTTAACTGCATGATCCCCACCTCACCAGAGGCGCCCACGGCGTCCATGTCGAAATTGCTTTCCGTCTGTGCCACCGCCAGGGCCAGAGGATAGGGGCAGCCGTATTCCTCGCAGTACGTCCTCATGTAGTCCTGCCATTCGTAGGGCATTGGAACCGCCAGGGAGAAATAGCCCTGCGCCAGCAGCGCCTCCTCGATCTTTTCCGTTTCCTGCGGGTCCTCCATGTATTCCTCCTCCGCCGCCGCGGTGAACAGCAATTCCGTGGGCAGGATTGCCGCCGGGGCCGCCGACGCTTCCGGCGTGGCAGGTTCCGCCGCCGGTTCCTCGCTGTACGCCTTGGCCACCATGACCACGCAGACGGCAACGAACAGCGCCAGGGCGATAAAGGCCAGAACCTTATTGCGTCGGCGGGCTTTGCGCTCCCGCTCCGCCGCGCGGGCGGTTCTGCGCTCCTTGGCCGCCTTGATCTCCGCCGCGGCCTGTTTCAACTCACGGGCGGACACCGCCGCCCGGTAAACGGCCAGATCGTCCTCCACGGCAGAGATCCGCACCCCCTGGGTGGTCTGCTCGGTGGTGATGGCCGCCACGTCCTGCTCCAGCTTGTCCACGCGCCGCTCCATGCGGCGGGCGTATTTTTCGCCTTTCTGGCTCATTTCTTCGTTACCTCCTTTTTTCTGGTGGCCCGCCCGGTCACCTCATAGGTGATACCGAACCGGCGGCGTCCGCACTCCGAACAGGTGATTTTCTCACACCTCTGCGCGACGGGTTTTACAGTCTTACCCCTGGCCTCCAGATCGATGGCGCAGGGCAAACATAACAGCTTTGTCATTCGTCCGTGCCCCTTTCGTCAATATGGGCGGCGCACATATCAGCCTCATGCAGCCGCCACACCCATGGCGTTGCGTCCATGGCCGCGGACAGGTCCCGCAGGTCTGTACGGGCCGCCGTGTCATAGGCTCCCATGTGCCAGCGAATTGCCAGGGCTTCGTGATCCTCCAGCCGGATAAACCGGGCGATCTGGTACAGGCTCTTTTCTCCGTGCCCCAGGGGGAGGGGATCCCGGAACGTATAGCCCAGGTAGTCCTCCCACACACCCGTTTCCGGGTTCCTGCGGCGCTTGGTTTCGGCGTGGTACACGCCAGCCTTGCACACGTCATGCAGCAGCCCCAGGATCGCCACGGTTTCCTCCTCCTGCTCGGAGAGGGTGGCAGGCCCCGGCGCGTCCTCTTTCGTCAGGTCGCGGATCGTGATCTCCCGCAGGCGGTAATAAACGTGCAGGCTGTGAATAACCAGGCCGCCGGGGAAAGCGCCGTGGTGCTTGGCTCCCGCCGGTGCCTCGAAAAAGTCTGTTTCATTCTCCAGCCGCTCCAGCAGTTCCTCCGCACCGTCGCGGTGGACGCTGGCCAGAAACAGATCCTTGAAATGTTGGGCCACGGTTTGCAGGCCGTTTCTTTCTAAACAATCAGACATTTGCCGTTCCTCCTATGCTTCCGGGGCTTCGTTGCCCCAGGCGTCCCAGCCGTCAGCCCTCTGGCGGGCGAACATTTCCAGCCTGGGCACGTCGCCCAGCAGTTCCACGATCCGCTGTCTGGTTTCGTCCGGCTTCTTGCTGTGCCCCTCGAACGGGGCTTCTATAATCTGGTGGACATTGTGGGCGCGGATCTGCGTCTTTGCCTTAAATCCCGGCGTGACACCCAGCAGGCAAACCTCCGCATTTGCGCGGGTATAGGCGCCCATGCCCATGAAATTGCCGCCGTTCTTCCGGTTCTTTTTGACCCACACGAAAGCCGCGGTTTTGTATGTAAAGCCCCACGCCTCCATGACCTTTATGGCCTCCGTGATATTGGGGAATGTCGCCCACATAAAGCAGGCCGCCCCCCCTCGGACGATTTCGCGCACCGGCAGGGCGCATATTTCCGCGGTGGTCATGGTGGGGTAATGCTTCACGGCGGTGCCGCGGGCCTTTGCGGTGGCTCCGGCCTGCTGGTATGCCCACGGCGGATCCGCATAGATCACGCTGTACTGTTTGGCGGGGAGGGGGATATGGTCAGGCATGGCCGTTCACCTCCCGCTTTCCGCTGGCGGCTTGATCTGCCACGAAATAAAGGGCCTCCACGTTTGAAAATGTCGTAGCCCGTGCCAGCCCCTCCGCCTCCGCAATCATCAGATCCGCGTCAAGCCTCAATGTTTCAGCCGCAGCCCTGACGGCCTTTTCCGCCTCCATGTATTCGTTGATTGCGGCCAGCTGCGGGGAGGTGTAGGCCGTCACCAGGGCCGCGGTCATGTCGTTACGCTCTGCCATGTGCCTGCCGCCTCCTCTCCATGGCGGTGGTGACTTCCTCCACCATGCCGCGCTCCCGCAGGTCCTCAACGGAAAGGCGGTGCGCCTCATGGTACAGCTGCCCGCCCGCTGCGCCTTGCGTCGTGATCGTCAGGATCGGGTGCCCCAGGGAGGAGGAAAGAAACGCTTTCGTGTGGCCGTCGTCCGTCGTCCATTCCAGCCAGTAGTCCGGGCGGCCATTCGCTTTCTGGAAATCCACGCGGCGCATACCCGGCAGGGGCTTGTATGTCGCCACCAGATTGTAAAGGCTGGTTTTGTTTGCTTTCAGCCTCAACACGGGGCCACCTCCGTTCTGTACCATTCCAGGATCCGCTTGGCGTACTTCTTGCGGATCTGCTTCTTTTTGGTGTGGCGGTAGCGGTTATAAAGCGGGCGGTTGTCAACCGACGCCCAGCGCAGCGCCATTTCCATTTCCTGCTGTGCTGCCACCTCCGCCGCCACCCGCTGGATCCATCTGCAGAAACTGTTTACCGTGGTCAGAACGCCCGCCGTAATCTCGCGGATCGCCTTGGCCAGTTCCTCACAGTTCGCCGTGGCCTGCTCCGTGTTTATGCCCATCTGTGGCACCAGCATGGTGTTTTCATTCATGTGGAAAGCCCTCCCCATTCTCCCAGCCCAGCAGGATATGGTGGGCCAGGTCGTTCATGTCGCGCCGCGCTTCCTCCAGCGCCAGCAATTTGTGGTAGGAGATCCCGGCGGCCTCCAGCTTGTCCCGGAAAGCCTTGGCTTGCTCGGTGGCAGCCGCAACCGCCCGCCGTTCTTTTTCTATGTCCTCCGCCGCGTATCTGGCTTTTCGTTCCGCCAGGTTGGCCTCTCCGGCCATGATCTGCTGGCAAAGTTCTTTTGCGCCCTCCAGGGTGAAATACTCATGCCCAGCTGTGTAAATCGTTCGGCCCTTGCCCTTGATGTCATTGGCCGCCACATAGAAAGCCGGGAGGCCGTCCTGCTCTCGCTTCTGATCTTTGCGGATCCAGAACATTACGCCGTCCTGGCGCCCCTCTCGCGTCTGCCCGTCCTTGCACAAGAACTTGATTTCTTTCCTTTTGCCCATCGCGTTGTATCTCCTTTTCAATTCTTCCGTATCAGGTGCCCGCCTGCTGGGGCTTGCCTCTGCGTCGGAGGTTAGCCTGGAAACGGCGCTGCGCCAGTTCCGGGTCATAGGCGGGGCGCTGGTTCCGGTCCAGCTTTTCGCCGTCCTGGCCTCTCCGTAATTCTGCGTAGATCGTTTTTCTGGATTTTCCCAGGTGCGTGGCGATCTCCGCCACACTCGCGTAATTGCGCCACGCCTTGGCGATATACTCCCGTTCGGCGGGGCTAATGTATTTTTCGCTCATGGTTTTTTCACCTCCGATTGCGACAAAAAAATAAGAGTAACAAGGGATTTCCCTTTGTTACTCTTATTGATAGCATTTTCGTTTCGCGCCGCCGTGCGGGTTTTTCTTGAAAATCCCATGCTTCCATAGTATACTATCGTAGTTAAGGTATGCAAAAGTATAAGAGGTGAAGCAATTGTACTTAAAAGCGCTGGAAATTCAGGGATTCAAGAGCTTTCCCGATAAGACGGTTCTGAACTTCGGCGAGGATATCACCGCTATCGTGGGGCCCAACGGCTCCGGCAAGTCCAACATCTCCGACGCCATCCGCTGGGTCATGGGCGAGCAGAACAGCCGCCAGCTGCGCGGTGCCAAGATGGAGGACGTGATCTTCGGCGGCACGGAGAAGCGGAACCAGATGGGCTTTGCCCAGGTGACGCTGGTCATCGACAACACGGAGCACATTTTCCCCACCCGTCAGGAGACGGAGGTGGCGGTGACGAGGCGCTACTACCGCAGCGGCGAGTCGGAATACTACATTAACAAGCAGTCCGTGCGCCTGAAGGACGTGAACGAGCTGTTCATGGACACCGGCATGGGGCGCGAGGGCTACTCCATCATCGGGCAGGGCAAGATCGACGAGATCCTGTCCGTCAAGAGCGGCGAGCGCCGCGAGGTCTTTGAGGAGGCCGCCGGTATCAGCAAATACCGCCACCGGAAAGAGGACTCCGAGCGGAAGCTGGAGCGCACGGAGGAGAATCTGGTGCGCATCAACGACAAGATCGCGGAGCTGGAATTGCAGGTAGAGCCGCTGCGCCAGCAGGCGGAGACGGCGAAGAAGTATCTGGTGCTCCGCGACGAGCTGCGTGTGCTGGAGATCTCCGTGTGGCTGGAGCAGCTGCAGGATCTGCGCACGGCGCGGCTGAAGCTGGAATCCGACACGGCGCTGGCCAAGGCGGAGTGCGACCGGGCGCAGCAGGCGCTGGACGAGTCCTACGCGCTGGGCGAGAGCTTCACCGAGCAGATGCGCCAGAACGACATACAGGCGGAGACGCTGCGGCAGCAGGCCGGCGAATCCGACAGCGCCGCCGGGGAGGAATCCGCGGCCATCGCCGTGCTGCAAACGTCCATCGACCACAACAACGACTCCCTGTGCCGGTTGGAGCAGGAGCTGACCAACGCCGACGCGCGGCGGGAGAATCTGCAGGGACAGATCGACGCGCAGCTGGCGCACATTGCGGATATCGACAGCTCTGCCGCTGAATTGGGCCGGGAGCTGGACGCGCTGCTGGCACAGGCGCAGGCACTGTCCGACAGTGCCAGGGGCGCGGCGGACGAGGCCGAGTCCCTGCGGGCGCAGGAGGCCATCGCCGTGGCGGAGGCCGCCGACGGGCGCGCCGCGCTGTCCGCCCTGAACGCGGCGCTGGAGAGCGCCGATCAGCGCCGCACAGCCGTGCGGCAGGAGCTGACTGACGCACAGACCAAGCTGGAGGGCAGCGAGAAGGAAGCCAAGCAGAACCGCCGGGCGCTGAACGATGCCAAGGAGGAAGCGCAGGCGGTGCAGAACATCATCCAGGGGCACAGCCTGCGTATGGACAGCCGCCGCCAGAAGGCGGAGGCGGCGCAGGCGGCCAAGCTGGAGCTGACCATGAAGGTGGGCGCGCAGGATGACCGCATCCGGCTGCTGACCGAGATGGAGAAGGAGTACGAGGGCTTCAACAAGGCGGTCAAGATCGTCATGCAGGCGGCGGAGAAGAACACGCTGCGCGGCATCCACGGCCCTGTGGCGGGACTGATGACCACAAAGCAGGAGTACGCCGTGGCGCTGGAAACGGCGCTGGGCGGCGCGCTGCAAAACATCGTGGTGGACAGGGAGGAGGACGCAAAGGCGGCCATCCAGTTCCTGAAGCAGCGGGACGGCGGCCGCGCCACCTTCCTGCCGCTGACGGCTATCCGCGGCGACGAGCTGCGGGAGAACGTAGACGGCGAATACGGCTTTGTGGGCGTGGCCAGCCGGCTGGTGCGCTACGACAGCCGGTACGATAACATTTTCAGGAATCTGTTGGGTCGCACGGTGGTGGTGGAGGATCTGGACAGCGGCATCGCCCTTGCCCGGAAGTTCCGCAGCGCCTTCCGCATCGTCACGCTGGACGGGCAGATCATCAACCGGGGCGGCTCCATGACCGGCGGCTCCGTCAGCCGCTCCTCCGGCGTGCTGTCCCGCGCCAACGAGCTGGAACGGCTCACAAAGGCACAGGGCGCCCTGCATGACAAGCTCAACGAGGCCGCGCAGCAGGCGGAGACGGCGCAGCGGGAGCTGCAAAAGGCGGAATACGAATTGCAGGTGGCCAAGGAGCAGCAGCGCAAGGCCGAGGACGATGTGCTGACCCTGCAGGGCAAGCAGGATCACTACGACATCCTGTTGGAGAGCCTGCGTCTCAGCTGCGAGGCCATGGAGCGCGAGCTGGCGGATATCGACAGCCGGGAGAAGGACAGCCGCACCCGTGCCGCCGAACAGCAGGCGGCCATCGACGCGGCGGAGGAACGCGCCGCGCAGCTGCGCCGCAGCATGCAGGACAAGCTGACCGGTCAGACCGATCTGACCGAGCAGACCAACCGGCTGGCGCAGGCCGTCAGCGATAAAAAAGCGGCACAGGCGGCGCTGTCTGCCGAGAAGGACGGCGCTTTGCGCAGCGTGGAGGATCTGAAGAGCTTGCAGGCGGACATGGTGTCCGACCGGGCAGAGCGTGATGAGCTGGCGCAGCGGTACCGTCAGGCCAACGAAAAGGCTGCGGCGGACATGGCGCAGCATCAGGCAAGCCTGACCGAGCACAATCGCCGGACGGACACCCTGCGGCAGAAGCTGGAGCAGCTGGCGCAGGCCAAGCTGGAGCTGGAGCAGCAGCGCGACCGGCACAGCCGCGACAGCCGCCAGTGCAACGACGCGCTGCTCAACGCCATGCAAGCCCATGCCAAGCTCCAGCAGAAGCTGGACAGCAGCGGCATGGAGGAGAGCCAGATACTGGAAAAGCTCTGGGAGCGCTACGAGCTGAGCCACAGCGATGCCATGGAGCAGCGCATCGAGCTGGAGAGCGTCCCCAAGGCCACCCGCCGCATTGCGGAGCTGAACCGGGAGATCAAGTCGCTGGGCACGCCCAACATCGGCGCCATCGAGGAGTTCGACCGGGTGAACACCCGGTACACCTACCTCTCCGAGCAGCGCAGCGACGTGGAGCAGGCCAAGGAGGAGCTGCTGGGCATCATCGACCAGATCACCCAGCAGATGACCGAGATATTCGCCCAGCAGTTCCAGCTGCTGAACGAGAGCTTTCAGGAGACGTTTCTGGAGCTGTTCGGCGGCGGCAAGGCGCGGCTGGAGCTGGAGGACGAAAACGACATACTCAACTGCGGCATCGAGATCAAGGTGCAGCCCCCCGGCAAGCAGCTCAAGACCATCACGCTGCTGTCCGGCGGGGAGAAGGCGTTTGTGGCCATCGCGCTGTACTTCGCCATTCTCAAGGTGCATCCCACGCCCTTCTGCGTCATGGACGAGATCGAGGCGGCGCTGGACGAGGCCAACGTGGTGCGCTACGCCCGCTACATGCGGCGCATCGCCGGAAAGACGCAGTTCATCGTAATCACCCACCGCCGGGGCACTATGGAGGAGGCGGACGTCCTGTACGGCGTGACCATGCAGGAAAAGGGCGTCAGCCGCATCCTGACCATCAATCTCAACGACATGGCCAAGGAGCTGCATATCAAATAAGGAGGTCACATTATGGCAATGGGCTTATTTCAGATACTCAAGCAGGCGTTTACCGCCGTCCCCACCTTCGACGATCTGAACGATGAGTTCTACGACAGTCTGGAGGAGGCGCTGATCCTGGCGGACGTGGGCGCAGAGACAGCCTGCGACATCGTTGCGCAGCTGCGCAAGCGGGTGAAAGAGCGCTTTCTCGGCCGTATGGAGGAGGTAAAGGACGCCCTGCGGGACATCCTCCGCAGCAAGCTGGAGGTGGGCGACAGCGCCCTGACGCTGGAGGGCAAGCCCGCTGTGGTGCTGGTCATCGGCGTCAACGGCGTGGGCAAGACCACGTCCATCGGCAAGCTGGCCAAGCAGCTGAAATCGCAGGGCAAGAAGGTTCTGCTGTGCGCCGGCGATACGTTCCGCGCCGCCGCCGCCGATCAGCTGGAGATCTGGTCGCAGCGGGCAGGGGTGGACATCGTCCGCCAGAACGAGGGCGCCGACCCCGGCGCCGTGCTGTTCGATGCTCTGCAGGCGGCCAAGGCGCGGGGCACGGACGTGGTGCTGTGCGACACCGCCGGACGGCTGCACAACAAGCAGAACCTGATGAACGAGCTGGCCAAGCTGCGGAAGATCATCGACCGGGAGTGCCCGGATTCCAGCTGCGAGACGCTGCTGGTGCTGGATGCCACCACCGGTCAGAACGGGCTGATCCAGGCGCGGACGTTCAAGGAGACGGCGGGGCTCACCGGTATCATCCTCACCAAGCTGGACGGTACTGCCAAGGGCGGCATCGTCATCGCCATCGCCCAGGAGCTGGGCGTTCCGGTGAAGTTCGTGGGTGTGGGCGAGGGCATCGACGACCTGAAGCCCTTCGATCCGGCGGAATTCGTGCAGGGCATGGTGTAAGGAGGGCGAGACATGACAAGAGCAGACGGACGCGCAGCCGATCAGCTGCGCCCGGTGGAGATCATCCCCAACTTTACGAAATTTGCCGAGGGCAGCGTCCTGATCCGCTGCGGCGACACGGTGGTGCTGTGCAACGCCTCGGTGGAGGACAAGACGCCGCCCCATGTGGCGGAGGGCTGCGGCTGGGTCACGGCGGAATACTCCATGCTGCCCCGCGCCAACCGGGAACGCAGCCGCCGGGATGTGGACAAGCTGAAGCTGTCCGGCCGCAGCGCGGAGATCCAGCGGCTCATCGGCCGCAGCCTGCGGGCGGCGGTGGATATGCGGGCGCTGGGCGAGCGCACCATCACCGTGGACTGCGACGTGCTGCAGGGTGACGGCGGCACCCGTACCGCCTCCGTCACCGGCGGCTTTGTGGCGCTGGCGCTGGCCTGCCGCCGACTGGTGGAGCAGGGCGCGCTGGAGAAAATGCCCCTTATCCACTATGTAGCCGGCGTGTCTGCCGGCATCGTGGACGATACCCCTGTGCTGGATCTGCCCTATAGCGAGGACAGCCGGGCGCAGGTGGATCTGAACTGCATGATGACCGAACGGGGCGAGATCATCGAGTTGCAGGGCACCGGTGAGGGCAGACCCTTCACCGTGGCCGAGCAGCAGACGCTGGTATCGCTGTGCGCCAAGGGCTGCCGCGAGCTGATGGAAAAGCAGAAGGAGATCGTGGGGGAGTTACTATGAAATTTGTATTGGCTTCACATAACAAGGGCAAGCTGGCGGAGATGCAGGCCATTCTGGGCGAGCTGGGCGTGGAGGTGGTCATGCCCGCCGACGTGGGCGTGGATATCGACGTAGAGGAGACAGGCACCACCTTTGCCGAGAACGCCGGGCTGAAGGCGCAGGCCATCATGCAGGCCAGCGGCCTGCCCGCCATCGCGGACGACTCCGGCCTGTGTGTGGACTGGCTTCAGGGTGCGCCGGGCATCTACTCCGCCCGCTACGGCGGGCTGGACAGCGATCCGGAGCGCTGCCGTCTGCTGCTGGGCAATATGCGGGGCGCAACGAACCGCGCCGCCCATTTCCACACCGCCATCGTCTGCGCCTTCCCCAACGGGGACACCCTGACGGCAGAGGGCGATTGCCACGGCACCATCGCCTTTGCCCCTATGGGCGACGGCGGGTTCGGCTATGACCCCATCTTTTTCATGCCGTCCCTGCGCAAGACCTTCGCCCAGCTGACGGCGGAGGAGAAAAACGCCATTTCCCACCGGGGGAACGCATTGCGTTCCTTTGCGGCGGAGTTGAAAACGTATTTGGAGAATCACTGATATGGAACTGACAAGCAAGCAGCGCGCACAGCTGCGCTCTCTGGCCACCAACATGGACACCATCGTGCACGTGGGCAAGGACGGCATCGGGGACAACCTCGTCAAGCAGGTCAACGACGCGCTGGAGGCGCGGGAGCTGATCAAGGGCCGCGTGCTGGAAAACTCCCTGCTCACCGCCCGCGAAGCGGCGGAGGAGCTGTCCGTGGCCGCCCGCTGTGAGGTGGTGCAGGTCATCGGCAGCAAGTTTGTGCTGTACCGGATGCAGCACGATAAGACCAGGCGGAAGATCGAACTGGTCAAGGCGAAGAAAAGCGTATGAACATAGGCATTTACGGCGGGACCTTCGACCCGCCCCACAGGGGACACATCGCGGCGGCCAAAGCCGCCGTGTCCGTCCTGCATCTGGACAGGCTGCTGCTGATCCCGGATGCCGTGCCGCCCCATAAGGCACTGCCGGAGGGCAGCCCCACGGCGCAGCAGCGCTACGACATGGCGGTGCTGGCCACGGCGGAGCTGGGCAGGCAGGCGGAGGCCTCCGACATGGAGCTGCGGCGCGCCGGCGTCAGCTATACCGCCGACACACTGGCGCAGCTGCGCCGGCAGTATCCGGAGGACGAGCTGTACCTGCTGATGGGCACGGACATGTTCCTGAGCCTGCAAAGCTGGCGGCAGCCGGAGCGCATTGCGGCGCTGGCGCATATCGCGCCCTTCCGCCGGGAGCGGGAGGACGACCCCGCCGCCTTTGCCGCCCAGAAGGAACGGCTGGAGCGGGACTACGGCGCGTCCGTGACGGTGGTGCCCAACCCGGACGTGGTGGACATCTCCTCCACGGAGGTGCGGGCGGCGCTGGCGCAGGGCGGGGGAGAGGACATGCTTCCTCCGGCGGTGTGGGGCTACATCTGCCGGGAACGGCTGTACGGCACCCATACCGACCTGAAGCACCTGACGCCTGAGGCGCTGCGGCCTGTGGCGCTGAGCTATCTCAAGCCCAAGCGCATGCCCCATGTGTTGGGCACGGAGCAGGAGGCGGTGCGTCTGGCGGAGCGATACGGCGCGGACGTGACAAAGGCGCGGGTGGCCGCGCTGCTCCACGACTGCACCAAAAAGCTGGACATGGCGGAGCAGCTGGCGCTCTGCGAGAGGTATCGCATCCCGCTGGACGAGCTGGAGCGAAAGGCGCTGAAGCTGCTGCACAGCAAGACCGGCGCAGCCATCGCCCGTGACGTGTTCGCCGTGGACGATGAGGTGTGCAACGCCATTTTATACCACACAACGGGTAAGCCGGACATGACGCTGCTGGAGAAGATCATCTATCTGGCGGATTACATCGAGCCTACCCGCGATTTCCCCGGCGTGGAGGAGCTGCGCCGCACCGTATACGAGGATCTGGACAGGGGACTGCTGCTGGGACTGACCATGACCATTCAGGAGATGGAGGAGCTGGGCAATCCTGTCCACCACATGACCCGCGACGCGCGGGATTATCTGATGAAAAGAGGGATATCATGAAAACACCGAGAGAACTGGCACTGCTGGCCGCCCGCGCCCTGTCCGACAAGAAGGGCAAGGAGATCCGCGTTCTGGAGATCGCCGAGCTGACCACGCTGGCGGACTATTTCGTTCTGGCCACCGGCGCCAGCAACACCCAGATCAACGCGCTGGTGGACAACGTGGAGAAGGTGCTCCACGAGGAGGCGGAGGAGGAGCCGCTGCACCGGGAGGGCTATCGCGGCGGCACATGGGTGCTGCTGGACTACGGCTGCATCGCCATCCATGTGTTCAATCAGGAAGCCCGCGAGTTCTACGGCCTGGAGCGCCTGTGGCAGGACGGCAAGCCCGTGGACATCAGCGGCATTGTAGACGAGCACGACTGAGATTTCTCCCGGTTTTCGGCGTTTTTGCCGGAAATCAGGGGTTGACAATCGGCAGAAAAGCGATAAAATAGACTTCGATATTGCCACAAGCGATGAAGGAAAAAAGACGGAACAGGTCTGCCACAAGAGAGCCGGCGGTGGGTGCGAGCCGGCGGAGACGTTCCGTTGTACTGGCTCCTGAGCCTTTCGCCTGAACAGGGCGGAACGGGTGCGCACCGTTACAGCGCCGCCCTTTTCCAAAGGGCACTGAGCGCCGCGGGGCGACCTCCGGCGAAAACAGGGTGGTAACACGTCTATGCGTCCCTGACTGCGAAAGCGGTCAGGGATTTTTTATCAGCACGGAAATGAAATTCACATACAAGGAGAAGCAAGTATGAATTACGATTTTGCGGCCATTGAAAAGAAATGGCAAGCCAACTGGGAAAAGACCAAGCCCTATGCCGCCATCACCGGCGACAAGCGCCCCAAGTTCTATGGCCTGATCGAGTTCCCCTATCCCTCCGGTCAGGGTCTGCATGTGGGTCATCCCCGCCCCTTCACGGCTATGGATATCGTCACTCGCAAGAAGCGCATGCAGGGCTATAACGTTCTGTTCCCCATCGGCTTCGATGCCTTCGGTCTGCCCACGGAGAACTACGCCATCAAGAACCATATCCATCCCGCCATTGTTACCAAGAACAACATCGAGAACTTCACCAAGCAGCTGAAAATGCTGGGCTACGGCTTCGACTGGGATCGCTGCGTGGACACCACCGATCCCAAGTACTACAAGTGGACGCAGTGGATCTTCCTCCAGATGTTCAAGCACGGTCTGGCCTACAAGTCCACCATGCCGGTGAACTGGTGCACCAGCTGCAAGTGCGTGCTGGCCAACGAGGAAGTGGTCAACGGCGTGTGCGAGCGCTGCGGCAGCGAGGTCATCCGCAAGGAAAAGAGCCAGTGGATGCTGAAGATCACCCAGTACGCCCAGCGCCTGATCGACGATCTGGACGACGTGGACTATATCGAGCGCGTGAAGATCCAGCAGCGCAACTGGATCGGCCGCTCCACCGGTGCCGAGATCACCTTCCAGACCAACGTGGGCGACGAGGTGACGGTGTACACCACCCGTGCTGATACGCTGTTCGGTACCACCTACATGGTCATCTCTCCGGAGCATCCCCTGCTGAAGAAATGGCAGCCCCTCATCAAGAACTGGGACGCCGTGGCCGCCTATCAGGACGAGGCGGCGCACAAGTCCGACTTTGAGCGCGGCGAGCTGAACAAGGAAAAGACCGGCGTGCGGCTGGAGGGCATCGAGGTCATGAACCCCGTGACCCACAAGCCCCTGCCCATGTTCGTCTCCGATTACGTCCTCATGGGCTACGGCACCGGCATCGTCATGGGCGTGCCCGGCCACGACCAGCGAGACTGGGAGTTTGCCAAAAAGTTCGGCCTGCCTATCATCGAGGTGGTGGCCGGCGGCGACGTGACCAAGGAGGCGTTTGTCGCCAAGGACGACAGCGCCGTCATGGTCAACTCCGGCTTCCTCAACGGCATGACCGTCAAGGAGGCCATCCCCGCCATGAAGAAATACGTGGTGGAGCAGGGCTTCGGCAAGGAGAAGGTCAATTACAAGCTGCGCGACTGGGTGTTCTCCCGCCAGCGCTACTGGGGCGAGCCCATCCCCCTGGTGAACTGCGAGAAGTGCGGCTGGGTGGCGCTGCCGGAGGAGCAGCTGCCGCTGGTGCTGCCGCAGGTGGAGAGTTACGAGCCCACCGACGACGGCGAAAGCCCCCTGAGCAAGATGACCGACTGGGTCAACACCACCTGCCCCTGCTGCGGCGGCCCGGCCAAGCGCGAAACGGACACCATGCCCCAGTGGGCCGGCTCCAGCTGGTACTTCCTGCGGTATATGGATCCCCACAACGACAAGGCACTGGCCAGCAAGGAGGCGCTGGACTACTGGTCCCCGGTGGACTGGTACAACGGCGGCATGGAGCACACCACGCTGCACCTGCTGTACTCCCGCTTCTGGCATAAGTTCCTGTACGACATCGGCGTGGTGCCCACCAAGGAGCCTTACGCCAAGCGCACCAGCCACGGCATGATCCTGGGCGAGGGCGGCGAGAAGATGTCCAAGTCCCGCGGCAACGTGGTCAACCCCAACGACATCGTGGCGCAGTACGGCGCCGACACCATGCGCCTGCACATCATGTTCATCGGCGACTTCGAGAAGGCCGTCAGCTGGAGCAACGAGGCCGTCAAGGGCAGCAAGCGCTTCCTGGATCGCTGCTTCAACCTGCAGGACATCGCCACTGACGAGGAGTCCATCTCCGCCAAGAACGAGTCCATCGTCCACAAGACCATCAAAAAGGTCTCTCAGGATATCGACGAGCTGAAGATGAACACCGCCATCGCCGCCATGATGACCATGGTCAACGAGTTCTACGCCAACGGCTGCTCCAAGGGTGACGTAGAGGTGCTCTGCCTGCTGCTCAGCCCCTTCGCCCCCCACATGGTGGAGGAGATGTGGGAGAACATGGGTCTTGCCGCCAAGTACGGCAAAATGGCCATGCAGATGGACTGGCCTGAGCACGACGAGACCAAGACCGTGGATTCCCATGTGGAGATGGCCGTGCAGGTCAACGGTAAGCTGAAGGGCACCGTCACCGTCCCCGTGGACAGCGACGAGGCCGCTGTGGTAGCCGCCGCTATGGAGTCCGACAAGGTCAAAAAGGCCACGGAGGGCATGAGCGTCGTCAAGACCATTCTGGTGAAGAACAAGCTGGTGAACCTGATCGTCAAGCCTGCGAAATAAGCACCGGAGATTAGGCCGCCTGGCATAGGAAAACATACGCCGCAAAAGGCGCGTTTGGCGCAGCCCCATCGTTGCGCCGCCTTGACAGACATCCAGTATGCCTGCGGCGACGCGCCTCGGCTCTGCACAAGACGCGCTCTTTTTCGGTGCGAAGCAGTTTTGCCAAAGTAAATTCGAGCTGAAATTGGCTGTAAAAACGCCCACATGCTGACGCATGCGGGCGTTTTTTCGGTCGATTTCAGCCGGATAGACACAGGCAAAACCGTGTGTTTTCTTGTGTCAGGCGGCCTTTTCTTTGCTGATTTTGCAGTTTTTGTTGAAAAACACCTTGACAAGCTGTTATATCCCCGGTATAATACACCCGTTAGTCATGTAAATGACTCTTAAAGAGCGCCCTGGATCGAGCCGGGCGCATCGGAGGGAGGGAAACATAAATGTCCGAAGTCCATGTCAAGGAAGGCGAGTCCCTGGACAGCGCTCTGAAGCGTTTTAAGAGAAGCTGCGCCAAGGCCGGCGTTCTGGCGGAGGTGCGTCGCAGAGAGTGCTATGAAAGCCCCAGCGTCAAGCGCCGCAAGAAGTCCGAGGCTGCGCGTAAGAACCGCAACAAGCGTTACTATTAAGTGACAGAAGAACCCTGAGAGCATGGCTCTCAGGGTTCTTTTCGTATCACCGCGTCCAGTATATCCCCGCACTCCGGCAGCGTCAGAAGTCCCCGCGTGATCCCCAGCTGCCGACCCAGCGCTATTTTCCGCCGCAGGGTGTCGCCGTCGTCGAACAGCACAAAGCGCGTTCCGCTGCCGCTGCGGTAGGTGAAGTAGCGGGCGCCCAGCGTGCGGGAGTAAAACACCGCACGTCCCCGCTGCCGCTGTGCCAGCTGCTCCCCCGTCAGATACACGCCCTCGCCGCCGGGACAGGGCAGGGGAAAGTCCATTCGCAGCCGCTGAAGCTCCAGCACGATGCGGTCGGCGCCGAAGGCGCGGCAGCACCGGGTCAGGCGCTCCTCCATATCGCCACCGGACAGCGCCGTACACACCAGCACCCGCCCACCGGGCGCGGCATGGGCGCAGTGCTCGTGTACCCACAGCGCCAGCCCCGCCCGATACAGGGGCGGCGCCAGCGTCTGTACCAGCGATGGGTCGGGAAAGGGGACGATCACCGCGCCATACTGCCGGGTGCGGCACTCCCGGAGAATGCCCTGCGCCGCCGTATCACGCCACACGCCGTCCCAGCCGGTCAGCAGCAGCGCGCCGCCCTGCAATGAGCGGGGCATGGGCAGGGCGCACAGATAGCCGCCCTCCAGCCGATAGGCGGCGTTGGCCACCGGCAGCCGTGCGGCGCAGGCGGTCTGCCGCAGCTCCGGCGCGGCGGCGATCATCAGCTGCATGGCATCACCCCTTGCGTTACCGCGCTGTGCGTGGTAGAATACTGCTGCAATCTATGAGAGGAGCGCCCTGCCTATGCCTGTTTCCATGACGCCCTACCGTGTTTTCCCGGACTACCGCCATATCGACCCGGCCTTTTTCACGCGGCACGGTATCCGCCTGCTGCTGTGCGATCTGGACTATACGCTGGCGCCCAAGTCCCAGCCGGAGCCGGACGACGCCCTGCGCCGCTGGCTTTCGGAGGTACAGGCGGCGGGCGTCACGGTGATGATCCTGTCCAACAACCGCAGTCCAGCGCGGGTGGAGCGCTTCTGCCGCGATCTGGGCATCACCTACGAGGGTCACGCCGGAAAGCCGTCCCCCAGGGGCTTCCGCCGCGCCATGGCGCGCTGCGGCGCAGCGCCGGAGGAGACGGCCATGCTGGGCGACAAGTTGCTGACGGATATGCTGGGCGCGAACCGGGCGGGCGTTCTGCCGCTGATGGTGGAGCCGCTGGGCGGGCCGCAGGGCGCGTGGAATCATGTGCTGCACGCCCTGCAAAGGCCGTGGAAGGCCGCCAGCCGGAAAAAACACCCGCAGCGTTGACTTTTTTCCGCGGAAGCACTTGCCAAACGGCACATTATCATGTAGAATATACAAGGCCTATTTTGGGCTGGTATCATTTATTCAGAGGGAATGGAGATATTCCCTCATACACAATGGGAGGAATATCAATATGGCAACTATTACCGCCGGTGATTTCAGAAACGGCAAGACCTTCGAGATGGACGGCAAGGTCATGCAGGTCGTGGAGTTCCAGCACGTCAAGCCCGGCAAGGGCGCGGCCTTCGTCCGCACCAAGATGCGCAACGTCGTGACCGGCGCTGTGACCGAAACGTCCTTCAACCCTACCGCCAAGTTCGAGGAAGCCTTCGTGGATCGCCGCGACATGGCGTACAGCTACAACGACGGCGACCTGTACTACTTCATGGATCAGGAGACCTTCGATATGGTGCCCCTGAACAAGGAGCTGCTGGGCGATGCCTTCCGCTTCGTTACCGAGAACACCGTGTGCAAGGTGCTGAGCTACAAGGGCAGCGTGTTCGGTCTGGAGTGCCCCAACTTCATGGATCTGGAGGTCACTGAGACGGAGCCGGGTCTGGCCGGCAACACCGCCACCAACACTCTGAAGCCCGCCACCGTGGAGACCGGCGCCGAGGTGAAGGTGCCCCTGTTCATCAACGTCGGTGACAAGATCACCATCGACACCCGCACCGGCGAGTATCTGAGCCGCTGCAAGTAAGTTAGTCAACCAATTGACCGAGTACAGAAAGGAGCCAACTATGAAGATCTCTGAAAAGGTAGCATATCTGAAGGGTCTGGCCGAGGGCCTGAACCTGGACACCGACAGCAAGGAGGGCAAGCTGATCGCCGCCATTATCGACGTGTTGGACGATATGGCCGAGAAGTTCGCCGAAATCGACGATGAGCTGTGCGACGTGGAGGACGGTCTGGACGCCGTCAGCGACGACCTCAGCGACGTGGAGGAAACCCTGTACTTTGCGCTGGACGACGATGAGGACGAGGACGAAGACGACGAGGAAGAGGAGTGCTTCGTGACCACCTGCCCCGAGTGCGAGGAGGAGGTCTACTTCGACGAGTCCGTCCTGGAGGACGGCGAGGTCGTCTGCCCCAACTGCGGCGCCAAGCTGGAGTTTGATCTCAGCGATCTGGCCGCTGCCGCCGAGGACAGCGAGGACGAGGAGTAATTCCCACAATACGCAGCAGCCCCCAGCCACGGCTGGGGGTTGCTTTTTGCTTATGCACCGCCGGTGACGGAGCGTACCGATCCGGCGGCCGCGTCGTACAGCAGCGTACCGCTGCGGCGGACGCCGTCGGTGCCCTCATAGCTGTAGGCCATTGTCAGCGCGTACCCGTTTGTCCACTGAGGGGCGGACAGCGCCACATGCGGCACCCAGCTGCGCGCCGATACACCGGGCAGCGCCGGCAGCAGGGGAGAGGAAACGGTTTCGCCCTTGTGGCCGGACAGCTGCACCAGAATATCCGTGGAAATATCCTTCCGCCGCACGGGGTCGTCCGTGCCGTCCGGCGCAAAGTCCCACAGCTCCCAGCAGGCCGGTGCCGCGGAGCGTGCTTTACCCTGGATCAGGAGATACCGCCCGTCCGGCGACCATTGCAGACCGATGACGGAGGCGATCCGCTCATCCAGCGGCTGCCGCGTCCGCTTCTGGCCGGAGCCACGCCCGCAGTATGGGCAGCGGGAATCCTCTATATACAGCGGTGTATCTGACAGAACGCTGTATGACCCGCCGATCAGCCTGTCCCGGTATACCGACAGGACCAGAGAGCCGTCCGGCGACACGGTTCGCTGCGCTGTGAACAGAGCGCCATTGTGCTGCAGGACTACCAGCACCGCGATAAGGGCTATGACCAGCGCGGCGATGGCGGCGATCCGTCTTTGCCGTCGTTTCTGCCGCTGGGTGTTCTCTGTGGAGATGGTCAGCACCGACTGTACAGCCGGGGAGCCGTTCTCCTGTTCGCACTGCGGGGAAGGGGAGTTGTTTGCCATGTGTACCTCACTTTCTTCGCTGCGGCAGGTCAGCAGGTCGTCCACCTTCAGGCGGAAAACATCCGCCAAAGGCTGCAAAAGAGTCACGTCGGGATAGCTGAGCCCCGTCTCCCTTAATTAAAGATATTGTTGGGTAAAAAAGAAAGGTCAGTCGATT
>OLSD01001412.1_pt1 | contig 19982 bp, 17 predicted proteins | sample 1672211 | NCBI WGS metagenome assembly OLSD01 (sample SAMEA3136659, study PRJEB25190) | human gut metagenome | reverse complement strand
ACTAACGGCAGGTGCGAAGCACTGGCATCGGCAAAAGGCTGTTTTTTATGTTTTTTGTTTCGGTGCCCCCAGTATTTATCCACTGAATCGCTTTTTTTATGTGTTAATTAATTGAAATGACATTTTTTTTGATTATATTTGCACATTAAGATGAATAAAATCACAAAATTATAAATTCAAACATCAACAATTATGAAAAAGACATTTAAGGGTATCCTTTTTGCATTAATGGCGATTATCTCTATTAATGCATTTGCACAAGAAGAGAAATCCTGCGAACTCTATTTCAAGGATTTCACTATCAAAGCTGGTGAAACTAAGACAATTTACCTTTACTTGCAAAACAACTTCCTTGGACGCGACTTCCAAGTGCAAGTTTTCTTTGCTGAAGGTATCACTCCTGTTGTTTCTGACCCAGAAGATCCAGAATGCACTGAATATTTCGTACCAGTTGGCCGTGCGTTGAAAGCAGGAACCACATTCACCGACTTATACGATGCTGGCGAACGTCGCCTCAGAATGCTGAGCGTAAACATGAAGGCTAAATCTGTTTATACCGCTGGCGATGCTCCTGTTGCAGAGTTGAAGGTGAAGGCTGATGATAACTTCAACGGCAAGGCTATTTGCCAAGTTAAAGACATTCCTGGTTGGACCTGCAAGCTGAACTGCGACATTGTAAACCCAGACGGAACAAAGGGCGTTCTTTCTGTAGAGCAAAAGAACTACAGAAAATTCACCGCTTACCCAGCTGTGACCATTCCTTGGCTTCTCGCTAATGGCGTGGAAGGTGGCGAATATGGTATCGCCGACCCTGTGGCTGTAGTTGCTGAAGCAGGTATTGGCTCATTCGTTCAAGATGCTGCACGCACTCCTTTGAAGGTGAAGGCTGCTGGCAAACTCAACGTGGCTGGCTGCCCAGCAGAATCATTGATGGGTACATACAACGTGGTTAACGGCAACCCATGCCTCACCACTTCCGACAACATGGCTGCTCCTGAAGAAGACCTCACCGTGACCGCTGCTGTGAAGAAAACCACTCTCGACAACGTGCTCTTCAACCCAGAAGCTAACGAAGTAGTGGAATTTGCTGGTTACATGCGCACAAGCGACAACACCGTTTGCGCTTACAAAGGCCCAGGCGACCAAGGTCAATGCATCACTGTTGACTGGTCGGCACTCCCTGCAGGCACTGATATCCCAACCGACGGCTCAATGTTCGTTGTGACTGGTCCTGTACAACAAAAAATGATTTGGGCTGACGCTGAAAAGACTCCTGGCATGACTGGCAAGGAAGGTCCTGGCGCTTGGAAGAACTACATTCTCTACCCAGTTGCTGTAAATACTAATCTTCCAACTGGCGTGACCGATGTATATGCTAAGACTGTGGCTGGCGTGAAGTATGTGAACGTGGCTGGTATGGAAAGCAACACTCCATTCGACGGCGTGAACATCGTGGTGACCACTTACACCGATGGCACTCAATCAGCAGTGAAGGTTATTAAGTAAGCATACTTTTTACATTAAAATACAGAAAGCCGTAGCCCGTAATCAAAGATCACGGCTACGGCTTTTTAAATTAAAACAAAACTAATCACCAAATTCCCCCCCCCCGAAAAGGGAAAAAGGAATGATTCACCAATCACACCGTAGGGACGTGATAATTCACGTCCGCATATATGTTGAGGGTGCACATTGGTTATTTCCAATTTGATGCGCGGACGCGATTTATCGCGTCCCTACCGAAAATCAAAATTTTATCGGTGTTAATGGATTTTAATTGAGTTTAATCGGTGTTTTTTATCACCCACAAAACGTATCATACTTTATTCCCCTTTTGGGGAAAACAAAAATTTCGATTTTATGATGCTATCTGAAGAGAAAGAAAAATGGCTTGAAGTCCGTCGCAAAACCATTACCGACTATTTCGATGTTCCACAATCGGAACAAGGCAAAATCGACGCTGTGTTTAATGATATGGCTGAAATCGCCAATCGATGTGCCAACCAAGGCGAATTCGAACAGGAATTGCTCAAATCGCCAGTCAACACCGCCTACAACAATCTGTTTGCCGGCATTGCCAAATATGCGAAGATGCCGGGCGGATCGCCCACAAGCACCATGGCACAGGGTGTGGTGACGGGCACAATTTCGGGCGTGGTGAAGCAGAAGGCTCGCAGTGGTTTGATTGGCTGGCTTGTGAATTTGCTCCCATCGTGGATTACTGATTGGTGGGTGTATCGCGAGCACAATATTCCGGGCGTAAACCAAGTGAAGGGCGCGATGAACACCTATGACCAGTTTGCCGGCCGTGCAAAGCGCAGCCACCAAGCCGCCCAAGACCAAGAGCAACTCCGCAAAGAAATCGACGAACAAAATCGCCAAATGCAGGAGCAACAAGCAGCCTACGAACGCCTCTTAAAAGAGCAGCAAGAAGCCGCCCAAAAAGAAATGGATAAATACAAATAATTTTTTTAAGAAATTAGAAATTAGAGGTTAGAAATTAGAAGAAAGAGGTTAGAGGTTCAGAGTGCTCCGAGTGCTCTAAGTGCTCTAAGTGCTCTGAGTGCTCCTGCCTCAAAAATTAAAACACCTATTTAATCCATTAAAATCCATTATCACCTATTTTTATTTTTTTAAATAGGTGTAAATCGGGTTAAATGGATTAAATAGGTGTTTTGTTTATTATTGTCGAAAGTCTCGAAAATTCGAAAATTCGAAATCTCGATAAAACTTCTAATTTCCTACTTCTAACCTCTAATATCTTATTTCTTGGTGGATAGTGTGAGGATGTGGGTGTCGGTGAGGAGGGTTTGGAGGGCGAAGTCTTCGGATTTGAAGGTGCCGATGTGGCTGATTTGTCTGCCGATGTGTGGTGTGGCAAAGGGGTGGATGATAATCTCGTTGCGGTAACTTTTCACACGGCTACGGTCGCCTATGGTCTTGAAAATCGCTTCTTTATCCGTCCACGCTATCATGTGAGCCAACTCATCGTCGGCTTTCAACCATTGCTGCTCGGCTTCGTTGAGAAAGCCGTCGCGCACGTTCAGCACACGGCGCTGGTATTGCTCCACATCTATGCCCATGCAGTGATGATGGTTGAGTGCAATCGCCAAATACCCCTTTGTGTGGGCTATGGAAATGTGAGAGTCGGAGTTCTCGATATATGGCATTCGGTCGGCATTGTGCATGATGGGCGTGTCGATGCCGAAAATCTTCTTCATCAGCAGTCGTTCGCCCAGCACTTCCTTTCGGCGGCTCTCGGCTTTGGCATCGCAGAGGGCACTCAATCCCTCTTTTACGCACATCTCGGCAAGTTGGCCCGACGATTCAATCAGCAGCCATTGGTGCAGCACTGTGCCGTCGGCAAACGATATGGTGCCAGCGTAAGCCATTATTCCTCAGCGTTTGATTCTTCTACGGGAGTGACATACACACGCACCTTGGCGATTCGGTATTTCTTCACTTTCAGCACCGTGAATTTGCATCTGCCGCAGTCGATTTCCTCCTTTTCCTGCAAGAAATCGCCTTTGATGCTCAACAGCAGTCCGGCAATGGTTTCCACCTCTTCGTTATGGTCGCCAAACTCGCTTTCTTCTGTGCCAGTGGCTTCGTAGAAGTCATCGAGCGGAGTTTTTGCATCGAAAATATAGGTGTTCTCTGATTCTTTGGAGTAGTATTTTTCTTCGGTGTCGTATTCGTCGTCGATGTCGCCCACAATTTCCTCCAGCACGTCCTCCATGGTGGCAATGCCCTGCACGCAGCCAAACTCATCGACCACGATAGCCATGTGAAGTTTCTTTTTGCGAAAGTCTTCGAGCAAGTCGTCGATCATGCGCGACTCAGGCACGAAATACACTGGGCGCATCAACTTCTGCCACTTGAAATTGCTGTCGGTTTTGCCAATGTAGGGCAAAAGGTCTTTAGCGTAGAGCATACCCTTCACGTTGTCGGGGTTTTCTTCATACACCGGCATTCGTGAATAGCCGTTTTCCACCACGGTTTTCACCACCTCGTCGAAGTCGCTCTCGATATCAATGTCCACAATATCCACGCGTGGGCGCATGATTTCGCTCACCGTCTTGTTGCCAAAGGTGAGGATGCCTTTCAGCATCTCCTTTTCGTCGCTGCTTTTCACATCGCTGGCGTCGAGTGCGCGAGAGAGGTCTTCCACCGAAATATCGTCGGCGTGCACAGGCACAGCTTTACGTACGATAAAGGTGCTCTTCACCATCAACTTAGCCACAGGGCTGAAAATCTTCACCATCACGCCCAAGGCACTATGCATGTGTAGGGCAAATTTTACATTATTGTTGCTGGCGTAGAGTTTTGGAATCACTTCGCCAAAAAGAAGAATCAGGAAGGTGAGAATCACCGTTTGCACGAGGAAACTGGCAAGTTCGCTATTGAACGTGAACATATTGTTCATCGCAAAGTTGAGCACAATCACGATGAGCACATTCACTATATTGTTGCCAATCAGGATAGTGGCAAGAAGTTTTTCGGGCTTCGCAAGCAGTTCTTTGATGTGATTTCGTGCGCTATCGCTCTCAATTTCTTCGATTTCGTCCTTCGTGAGTGAGAAAAAGGCGATTTCAGAACTGGAAAAGAAAGCGGAAAACAAGAGTGCCGACAGCGCTACGAGGAGCGCCACGCATACACCAAATGTTGGTGCGGTGAATGTTACGGCAGGAGGTGTGACATTGCTGATGTCACAAAGTGTTGAAAATAAAGGCGAAAGAGGATCTGCGTCCAAAATGAATAAAATTTAGTAAAACAAATCAAGGGCGAACATCGAGCCTCGGCTCCGACATTCAGCCACAAGAAAGTCACCCCATTGTGAACTTCAATGCAAATATACAAAAACTTTACCTATTACTCAAAATATAGCACTATTAAAGAAAAATTAGAAGTTCGAAATTGGATTTTTTTGGAAGTTAAGAAGTTAAGAAGTTAAAGAAGTTAAGACGATACTTTCGCAGCTGGTAATTAGGGCTCATCCGATATATTGCTTGGCATGAGTGGGGGAGGCTGTCCGAGAACCTCTGCTTATAATTCAGAAATCTTACAATCTGAAAGTTTAGCTGAAGTTTCATGCCCTATATCCTCTATAATTGACCCCTTTTTAGGTCGTCCGAACTCTCATATAAGTAATGATGCTTATAAACTGAAAGTTGAAAAATTGAAATTCAGAGTTCTCGGACGGGCTGGGGGGGGGGGGAACCACCTATTTAATCCATTTTAATCCTATTTACGCCGATTTGATATTAACTATAAAATAGGTGATAATGGATTTTAAATGGATTAAATCGGTGTTTTGTTTCTTTATGGTGGGCTGGTTTGGCTTGCTGGGGCAAGGTTATTTTATGGGCTCTACGGTGTAGCCTTGGTGGCGGAGGAGGGAGATTAGGCCTTTTTCCATGCCGAGGTGGGCTGCACCTACTGCCACGAGGATGCTGCCTTTTTGGGCTGCCTCGATAAGCGTGGGGAGCCATTTTTCGTTGCGGTCGTAGCAGATTCGCTCCATGTCCTCTGGAGTGGTGGCCGAAGGGTCGGTGGCGGCAAGCATCAATTTATCGAAGTCCTGTGTGGCGTAGGCGTTGTGCATATCATCGAAATTGCGCTCCACCTCGCCAATGTTTTTGCACATTTCGAGCAAATCGGCAGCCTGTTTGGGCAATGGGTCGCCCAAGAGCAACTGTAGTTGGAAATCTACAGTTTCGAGGCTGTGGGCTGGTTTTCCAAGTGCTTTCACACGGAGTTCCACCTCGCCATCGAGCAGGTTGTTCATCTCAAAATCGGGTAGACGCCGCACCGCCATCAGTTGCGCGAGTTGCGTGCTCAAAGCGGCGGGGCGCATCGTTTTCAGTTTATCTAAATTGATGCCGAAAGTGCCCAAATAGCGTTGCACCACGGTATCCACAATCTGATAGGCATCCTTTGAAAGTAGTGCGTCGATGGTGCTGTCGGGGGGCGCAATCATCATTTTCGACATTTTCATCACGGTGGCAGGTGCGGTCATTTGAGAGTTTTCCACTTCCACCCACACGGCATCCACATTTTTAATGGCATCGTTCAGACCCGGCACACTGTCAACAAACGCGCTGGGCATCAGGTGGTAAGTGCCAAACAGATAACTCTGTTTTTCAAGCGCATTACCGCTCACCTTCCACAGCAGTTGCGCTTGGCAAGTGAGGGCAAACAAAAGCGTGATAAGGAATGTGATTCTTTTCATTTTGCTATTAATTTTTATGTATATCTGCAAATATAGCAAATTTCACCAATAATAATGATTATTTTGGCAGAAAATTACCAATAATTGGTGATTGTCCACCGAGCGTAATGGCAGTAACTTTGCAATGTCAAAAATAAATAACATGACATTCCAACCACAGAAAGTGAATTAGTTATAATAATAAACGTAGTAAACAACAAACAAAGCCGCTCAGCAACGATGTGAATCGCATACTGAGCGGCTGATTTTTCGCTTATATCACAAAATTGGGGGTTACTTAATGTCAATCATTTTCACTTCCTTCTTTTGCTCTTCGGCATTCTTCTTAGGAAGAACCACGGTAAGAACACCGTTTTCAACAGAAGCACTGATCTTTTCGTGGTCAACATCATCTGGCAAAATCATCTTTTGCTGGAAGTTGGAGTAACTGAACTCACGACGCAAATACACGCCTTTTTTCGACTTATTTTCCTTGTCGTCGGTGGAGGATTCTTCTTTCTTAGTCAATTCCACAACAAGATTTTGTTCTTCATCGAGGCTGACCTTGAAATCGTCCTTCGTCATACCTGGAGCAGCGTATTCAACGTCGTACTCGTTATCTTTTTCAACCACATTGATTGCTGGAGATGTGGTGTTTGTTTTTGTTAAAAACTCGTTATCAAAGAGGTCATTGAAAACCTCTGGCAACCAATACTGATTTCTTTGTGTAGTCATCATAATTCGTATTCTTTAAAGTTAATGTTTTAATTTTAAATTCGCTATTAGACTATGCAACCTCTGTGCCAATTTTGCCTATTCCCCCTTGCGCCCCACATGCAAATGCCATATAGGCAATTTTTCTGCCTATTTTTCAGTTAAACACTTGATAATAAACGGTGTAGCGACAATTTTACAGATTTTTCACTATCATTTCGATGATGGAAATATGGGCCGTTTATGGAGCAGTTAGCGAAAAATTGTATATCTTTGTAATTATGAAAAGGAGAAGAATTGGCATATATATAATGATGCTGCTCTGTGCAGCAGCTGGGGCTATGGCCCAAAGCAATCGGACAAGGGTGAAACTCTTGATGCCGCTGGTTTTCGACAAGCAAAAAGTGGTGAACGACACGCTGAAGTCGCCATCTATCCATCCCGAAAAAAAGTCGACTCCCGATTTGGATTACGACCGCTTTTGGCTCGATGATGTGCTGTCTGACCGTGAGCGCGTTGACCATGAGCGCTATCGCACCATTCTGAAATCGCCTGAAGTGGTGCCTTACAACTCACAAAACATGCGTGAGGCTCCGAAGGAATATGTGGTGAAGGCGAATCCATCGAAAAACTATCTCGAAATCGAAACGCCTAAAGTCGAGGAAGAAACGATGGAAATGCCCACTTTTATCGACCGCCGTCCCGAAAAGCGACACAACTGGCTGCACACATTCGGCATCAGCACCCATTTCACACAGGCTTTTATCAGCGACAACTGGTATCAGGGTGGTGAAAACAATGTGAATGTGCTGGGCGATTTTCAATGGAATTTCAACCTCAACCAAAAGTTGCACCCGAAATATCTGTTCGACAACACCTTGCGCTACAAGGTGGGCGTGATGTCGTCGCAAAGCGATACGCTCCGCAAGTATGCCATCAATGAAGACATTCTTCAATTCAACAGTATGTTTGGTTACAAGGCGATTAAAAATTGGTATTACTCTACATCGCTCCAGTTTAAAACGCAGATGTTCAACACCTACAAGGCGAACACCAACACCATGAAGGCAAGTCTGCTCTCACCAGCCGAATTAAACATCGGTGTGGGTATGACCTACAACTATAAGGACCAGGAGGGCATCAAGACATTCTCGCTGTCGTTAGCGCCCCTTTCCTACAACATGAAGTATTGTCGCGACATTGACAATCTTGATCCCGTGTCGTTTGGTATCGACGCTGGGCACCACTTTGCGCACAGTTTCGGTAGCAAGATGGAGGCCCGCCTGAATTGGAGCATTAGTCCCAACATTTCGTGGTCGTCGCGATTCTATGTGTATTCCAACTACGAATATGTGCAGGGCGACTGGGAAAACACCGTGGATTTCTCCATCACTCGCCACCTCTCAACCCGCATTTTCGTGCATCTGCGCTACGACAAGTCGCGTCCCTACAACGACACTTGGAAATACTGGCAACTGAAAGAAATTCTCAGCTTCGGCCTTACTTATCGTTTCTCCACCGCCAACTAACCGATGCGTAGAAAACTGCTTCTCATACTGCTGATTTCGGTAGGGCTGACTGCACAGTGGGCTCTCGCTGGTGTGCCGCAAAGCACCGTGGTGCTGCCCGGCATCGACGAAGCCACCATGAAGGCGAAATTCGCCGAAACCGACATGCAGCAAATGGAGGGCATCTGGGAATATCCCAACGAGGAAATGAAACTTGCCATCGAGCGCTATAAAGGCGAAAAAAACATTGCTTACCGCATCGTGCTGCTCGCCAGCGCCGACTTGGAGTTGATTCCTGGCACGGTGGTGGGATATATCGCCCGCAGTGCTGTGGCGAATAAATTCCAACTGTGGATCTACACCGAGCGAAGCAAAGTGGGGCTGAAAAGTCCGCTTGAGTGTGTGGCTACGCTTTCTGCCGACGGCACTTCGCTCACGTTCGACCCTCCGCACTACAAGGTGAAAGTGAGGTTGAATTTGGCGCGCTTTTTCTCAAAAATATTCCGTGGTGTGAGTGTCACGCCCGAAAAGGTGGAAGAAAAATTGCCAGTGGGCTTCCGCAAGGTGTTCCCTGCGAATGGCAACGGTGAGAAATTCAATGAAATTCGCTATCTATGAAACGATTGGCAGTGATATTGATATGCGTTTTGACTTGGTTTGGCACATTTGGGCGCACCAAAACCTCTGTGCACAAATTGAGCAGCACACGCATGGAGCTGGAGTGCATCACCAGTGATGCCGACAGCGTGCCTGAAGGCGTGAATCCTAACGCCATTTCCATTAAGGGTTACACCAAGAAGGCGAGCGACAGCAAGGAGGCGTTTTTCGTGACCAACCGCACCGACCGAACCATCTCGCAAATCAAAATCCGCCTGCGCTACACCACCCTGACAGGCGAACAACTCCACGAGCGTGTGGCTACGGTGAACGTGACACTACGAGCCGGCGAAACTCGCTTGGTGACCATCAAATCGTGGGACATTCAACGCCAATTCTACTACTACGCCGGCGCAAAACCCCGAAAAAAAGCATCGCCCTACAAAGTGGCATACCGTCTCATCGGTTACAGCCTCCCCATCGGAGAATAAGAGAGGAGAGAAGTTAGAAATTAGAAGTTAGACGTTAGAAATTTCGAATTTTCGAGAGCACCGATAATAATAAGCAAAACACCTATTTAATCCATTTAACCCGATTTACACCTATTTAAAATAAATAATAAAAAATAGGTGATAATGGATTTTAATGGATTAAATAGGTGTTTTTGTTTTAGCAAATTACCAGCTAAGAAAGTATCGTCTTAACTTCTTAACTTCTTTAACTTCTTAACTTCTTAACTTCTTAACTTCTAATAACCCTATTTATCGATACTACCGCCGTAGTAGCATTTCACTTCGCCTACTGGCAACTGGCCTACGAGCAGCAGCGGAATGCGCGCCGGACCAGTGGAGAGATAGGCGTCGATATCGTCGCTCGACTTCTTGTTGCCGTCTTGCGTGAAAGTGAACGTGATGTGGTACGCCGAGTGGCTGCTTTTGTTGCGCAGTTTCACCATCTGCGTGCCTTTATACCTGATAGTGAGCGTTTCCTTCGATTTACCAGAGAACACCACAGTCTTGTAACTCTTGTTTTTCTGCAAGGCACCGAAATCGAGGTTACGCAGCATGTAAAACACGCTCATCATATCGTAAGCCACGCCACGCGAAGCGAGCGACACCCTCTCGGTGCGGTTGGTGCGGTAGCGCACGCATTTGCCGTAGGTGGTGTTGTTAGCATACGAGAAGTTCACCACGTCTTTTGCGTAATAATTCTTTTCGTGGGTGAGCTTCATATATTTTGTGGGCGTGAAATTGCTGTTCATCCAGCACTTCAGCGTGTCGCGCACGGGGTAAATCTTGTCAGCCCACGAGCGAGTTCTGCCCACCAACTCCGAATAATATCCGCCATTGTTGGTGCGCTTGATGGTGAGGCGTGCATTGGCAGCATGCTTCCAAATCAAGCCCCAGTGATACACAATTTCGTAGTTCAGCGTCTCTGAAGTATAGGTGCGTGCAGCGGCTGGTTGTGCCGTAAACACGTTGAGCATCACGGCACTCACGATGCCTATTACTGCGTATTTTAAGAAATTAACCGTTCTCTTCATTGTCTTTATTTTTTCTGAATAGACTATCTTCACGCCATTTGGTTTAACCTGTAAAAGCAGAAGCACTGAAAAATCAGTGCTTCCTATGGTGCTTTATCCCAAATCGGTCATTTGGGTTTATTTCTCAGGCTCCACTTCCTTCAGGTGGTCGCAACTTGGAATGCCAAACTGGTTGTAGTAGTCTTGGGTGTAGCCTGGGAAGTCGGGCTGCGCTGGCATACCGTATTCGTTGCGGAGGAATTTTCCGTCCTTTTCCTTCTTGCGGTTGCCGTCGAGATATTTCACAAACAGGTATTTTGCCAAATCCTGATAGCGTGCGGTGGCGTTTTGAGCGGTGTTCACACTGTAGTTGGTGAGATACTGGATAGCCTCGTCGCGGTTCGTTTTCAGCAATTCCAAAGCGCGGCTTTCGATAGCAGGCTGGTCGTTAGCGCACTTGTCCTCAATCTCGCCTTGCACTTTGCGAATGTCGGGAATCATTTGAGAATAACGGTGATAGGCTTGGTTTGCCACCAGATTGTTCACCCAGAAAGCGGCATCGAAATCGAAGTTGTAGAGGTCACCCTTACCTTGGCGATAACTCTCTGGCACTTCGGTGATGCTGCAATACATTGGCAGGAACACGGCTGTGTTGGCATCATCTACACCAAACCAGAGGCAGCCACCCACTGGGTCGGGCAGATTGGCACGCATTTGCGACACAAACACCCAACCGGTCTGCTGTGTGGCGATGGCGCGCTCATGGCTGTATTTCACGCCATTCACGGTAAAATCCATTGGGCGATAGCGGTAAGGCACGTCGAAGTAATTCTTTGCGCCTGGGTCTTTTGTCATGTCGAAAGGAGTGCCTTCGAAGTGGTCGCGCATCATGTTTTGCACGTCGCGGCAACTCAACTTGCGGTCGGGCTTCACATACAGTGGCATCACCTCAGCGCCCTTCTTGCCGTTGATGAAAGGGAGATATGCATCCATGCCGCTCTTGAAGCGGTTGAAGTAACTCCACGCGCGGGCATCGCAGCCACGGAGTGTGCCGAAATCGGCAGGAGAATATGCTCTTGAAAATTCAAAATCCTCATCTTTGCCGCTGAAGTAACCCATCTTACGGGCGAAAGAAATCACGTCTTTGCTATACATGCAGTTTTGCTTGTCTTTCAGCGGAATGCGATAGATGCGGCTTTGGTTGGCGTGTGCGCTGATGCAGTCGTCGGGAATGCGGATAGCCACCCACACAGCACCTTTTTCCTTGCCGCCCTTGCCAATCATCTCCATCACCCACAGTTCGTTAGGGTCGCCGATAGAGAACGATTCACCCTCGCTACAATAGCCGTATTTTGCCACCAAATCGGTCATTACCTTGATGGCTTCGCGCGCGGTGCGTGAGCGTTGGAGCGCAAGATATATCAGGCTACCGTAGTCGATAATCGCATCTTTTGTGGTATCAGCCAACTCATGGCGACCACCGAAAGTGCTCTCTGCCACAGTCACTTGGTGCTCGTTGATATTGCCCACCACAGCGTAGGTGTGAGCCACTTCAGGAATGTAGCCCAGGTGCTTGCCAGTGTCCCACTCACGGATTTCACGCATATCGCCCGGCTTGTGGTCGGCGGCAGGGAGATACTGCAAGTCGCCGTAAAGGGTGTGCGAGTCGGCCGCATAAGAAATGAGAACACTACCGTCGATTGTGGCGTTTTTGCCAGCCAAAAGGTTGGTGCAAGCCATAGCGTCGAAGCCCATCATAGCGATGGAGGCAGCGGCTACTGAATAGATGATACTTTTCATTTTCATGTTGATGAATTATTTATATACAGTTTAATTATGCTTAAAATAGTGATGAGCAAGATTGAATACTCCGATTTTTCAAAATTAATAAAATTATCTGACTCCATAAAATCCTCCCCCACTCATTTTGCTTGGCAAATGCGATGAATTATGTGAATTATGTCTGCCACAATAAGCGAGGGCACATTTTGGTGATTTAACTCATCCTCTCCTAAATCCCTCATTTCGACTTTTTCAGTGCTTTCGATAATTCGCGTCCGCGCCAAATGGTTAATATTCAAAGTGTTATTGTAATTTTGAGCGGACGTGGATTATCGCATTCCCGCATGGTGTTTGCGAGAATTATTTGTGTCTTTTTGATTATTCTATTGGATAGGGGTAGGTGATGCCGTGGAGAAACAGGGCGTGGCCGGGCATCGACTGTCCAGCCGAGCAGCGGTCTTTACGCTCGATGATTTGGCAAAATTCGTCAACAGTGATGCGGTGTCGGCCCACTTCCACCAGTGTGCCCACTATGGCGCGCACCATGTTGCGGAGAAAGCGGTCGGCAGTGACAGTAAACACCCACTGCGCGCCCTCCTTCTCCCATCGTGCGTGAGTGACCTTGCAATTATTTGTTTTCACATCGGTGTGGAGTTTGCTGAACGAGGTAAAGTCGGTGAACGCCAACATTCGCTCTGCCGCCTCGTTCATCAACTCGAAGTCGAGTTGGTAGTGGCAATTCCAACTGAATCGTTCTAAAAACGGATTTTTCTGCGTGTGCAGATAGTATTTGTAGGTGCGACTGGTGGCATCGAATCGGGCGTGGGCGTCGTCGTGAACGGGGAAAATGGTGTAAACGGCAATGTCGTGACCCACAATGGCATTGAGTTGGCGCACCAGCCTCTTCGTGTCGGCAATGCCATTCGGCACATCAAAATGCGCTATCATGGTGCTGGCATTCACGCCTGTGTCGGTCCTGCCTGCACCAGTCACGCCAATTTGCTCACGAAGCACGGTGGAAAGCGCCTTTTCAAGCGTTTCTTGCACCGACACATCGTGGGGCTGAATTTGCCAACCGTGAAACGATGCTCCATTATATGCCAATCGCATGAAGTATCGCATCGGGCATCAATCTTTTTCGAGGTAGGTGTAGCCGTAAAGTCCGGCACGGTAGTTGCGAACGAACTCGTTGCCTTCGTCGCTCGAAATCTTGCCAGTGCGTACCGATTCCGACACCCATGCCTCCACGTTGCGCACAAGTTCCTTTGGTGTGAACTGCACATAGTCGAGCACCTCAGCCACGGTTTCGCCGTCAATCACCTGATTGATTTCGTAGCGGTCTTTATACACATCGATGTGCACAGCGTTGGTGTCGCCAAACAGGTTGTGCATATCGCCTAAAATTTCCTGATATGCGCCCACAAGGAACACGCCCAAATAGTAGTGCTCGCCCTTGCGCAATGGGTGCACAGGCAAAGCGTGGGTAATTCCTTGAGCCGATGTGAAGTTGGCAATCTTGCCGTCGCTGTCGCAAGTGATGTCTTGCAAAGTGGCACTTCGGGTGGGGCGCTCATTGAGCCGCGAAAGTGGAATCACGGGAAACACCTGGTCGATGGCCCAACTGTCGGGCAACGACTGGAAGAGCGAGAAGTTGCAGAAATACTTTTCGGGCAGCATCTTCGTTACGCTGCGCAGCTCGTCGGGCGCGTGCTTCATATCTTCGGCAATCAAACTCACCTCGCGAGCGATTGACCAGAACAGTTTTTCGCACATGGCGCGCGTGCGCAGGTCAATCAAGCCGAGGCTGAAGCGGTCGAGAGCCTCATCGCGAATCTGGAGGGCATCGTGCCAGTCTTCCAGCAGTCGCGACTTGTTCATTTTATCGTAAATCTCGTAAAGGTCCTTCACGAGTTCGTTGTCATCGTCGTTGAGTGTGTCGGTTTCATCGTCCCACGATGGCAGACCTGCCGTTTCGAGCACTTCCATCACCAGCACCGAGTGGTGAGCCGAAAGCGAGCGGCCCGATTCGCTGATAATGTTAGGGTGCTTGATGCCATGCTTGTCGCACACATCCACGAAAGTGTAAACGGCATCGTTGGCATACTCCTGAATAGAATAGTTCATCGAGTGGCCCGAAATGCTGTTGCGCGAACCATCATAGTCCACGCCCAAACCGCCGCCAATATCCACAAAATCGAGGTCAAATCCCATGGCAGTGAGCTGCACATAGAATTGCGAAGCCTCGCGAAGCGCATTCTTGATGCGGCGAATCTTCGTGATTTGGCTACCGATATGGAAGTGGATCAACTTCAGGCAGTCGGTCATCTTATGGTCCTTCAAGAAGTCGAGGGCTTCGAAAAGTTCGCTGGTGTTCAATCCGAATTTGCTACGGTCGCCACCGCTTTCCTCCCATTTCCCGCTACCCGACGATGAAAGTTTGATGCGAATGCCGATGTTGGGGCGAATACCCATCTGTTCAGCCACTCTGGCAATAAGGTGCAGTTCATTCAACTTCTCCACCACCAGGAAAATCTTGCGGCCCATCTTCTGCGCAAGCAGCGCAAGAGCGATGTAGCCCTCATCCTTGTAGCCATTGCAGATGATGAGCGAATTTTCACCAATGTCGGCCATATTGATGGCGAGAACGGCGTGCAACTCAGGTTTTGAACCAGCCTCAAGACCGATGCGGAACTTCTTACCGTGACTGGTGATTTCCTCCACCACCGGGCGCATCTGATTCACCTTGATAGGGTAAATCACAAAGTTCTCGGCTTTGTATTCATATTCTTTTGCGGCTTTTTTGAAGCATGAAGAAATTTTCTCGATACGATTATCGAGAATATCGGGGAAGCGGAGCAGGACCGGCGCGGTAATATTGCGAGTACGCAATTCGTCCATCACATCCATCAAATCCACCCCAACGCAACTCTGCTTAGGAGTGACGGTGATATGTCCCTGTTCATTGATAGAGAAATACTTAAGGCCCCAGCCATTGATATTGTACAGTTCGGCGCTATCCTCAATACGCCATTTATTAATGCTCGTCGTAGTCGTAGAATTTTAGTGGGTTAAACAATAATTGCATATTTGCGCATACAAAGGTACTAATTTTTTCCCAATTCCCCCCAATCTCCCCACCCTCCAAAAGCAATTTACCAAAGGTGAAAGGAGAAACACCCTCCTTGCTTTTTTTACACTCCTTTCTCTAATGCGAATTATTTTGAATTTAATGTTTTAGTTCAGATTGATACATGGTTGCTGAAAAAACGGTAGTGTTTGATAGGAACTACATGTTATGGTGATAATGAACACAGCAACTTTGCACGCTTACTTATTCTGTCTACCTACCATAAATATATTTAAATATTTGGCGAAATCATAAAATATGGAACAGATAAGAATATTTGTGTGAACACGCTCAATTCTCACGGGAATTTAGTATATTTGCAATTACTTGATATTGCACTCGCAAATCATGTTCTATTTTGAAGGCTGAGTGGACCACGAAAAAGGAGTTTCTCCGCCCCCAGCCCTAAGAGAGAATAAAAAATGTTTAAGTAAATGTCCCGAATTCAGCCACACTATTTGGTGTTTCAGAAAAGACCATAAATAGAGACTTCTATGTTCTGTGCGACATGAATCTCATCCATTATGTTGGAAGTGATAAGATTGGGCATTGTAAAGTAATAAACAAAACAATTCAGTAGAACTCATACGTATCAACAATGAACAACGAAAATAACGAAGGCTACGTTTACATACTCACCAACCCCTCCTTTCGTGAGGATTGGGTAAAAATTGGCAAGAGTTCGCGTCCCGTGGATGTGCGCTCAAAGGAACTCGACAATACTGCTGTACCTCTGCCTTTTGAGATTTATGCTACTCTCAAGACAGCAAAGTATAACAAGGTGGAGAAGCAGATTCATAAGCAGATTGATCGTCTGACCGACCTCCGTATCCGTCAGAACCGCGAGTTCTTTAACATTGCTCCTTCTGTTGCCCTTGATATTATGCGTGACATTGCCGACCTACTTGAAGATGCAGAACTAGTTGTATATATTGAAGGCAATCCTATAGTTAGTGGTAGCAAAGACGAGGATAAGAAAATCAAAGCAGAGAGCGATTGTAAGAAACGCAAAATGACGAAACCCGCTTTCAAGTTTCATATGATAGGTCTAAACGTGGGTGATACGATTGTTTTTGATGCACTCAACCTCTCAATCAAGGTTGCTTCGGATGATAAAATAGAATACGAGGGGCGCCTTTGGTCGCTTTCGGCCTTCACCGCTGAGTTTCTACCTGAAAAATTGCAGAACACTTCTGGGGCTTATCAAGGTCCAAAGTTCTTTAGTTATAAAGGAAAGACTTTGTGGCAAATTAGGTTGGAGAATGAAAAATAATGATAACAATCAACTATGAGATATTTAGGAAGTAAGGAAAGTCTTACAGAACCAATTATTCAGTTGTTGTCAGACAAAGGATTGCTTCGGAGAAATTTGGTTTTCTTTGATGCGTTTTGTGGCATGGGATCTGTTTCCGATGCCTTAAAAACTGTGTACGAACATATTATTTTGAATGATTCACTAAAGTGCTCCTCAACTTTTGCACTTGGGAGGCTCTATGCAAATGAGTGTACTTTTAATCGTTTGGGATTTGATCCTTTTGAATACCTTAATGATAGACAAGATTCGCGTCAAGACTTTATTTACCATAATTATTCTCCTGGAGGTTCAAACAGAATGTACTTTTCTTCAGAGAATGCAGGCCGCATAGATTATTTCCGTTATCAGATTGAAGAGTGGAAGAATAATGAATTGCTGACAGAACAAGAATACATCTATCTGATGGCTTGCCTCATGGAATCAGTATCTGACGTTTCCAACACCGCTGGCGTATATGGTGCATTTCTGAAACATTGGGATAGCAGAGCAAAAAAGCCAATAATGTTCAGCAGAATTGATGCAAAAGAAGGTGTTTGTCCAAAGGTTGATTACCATAATGAGAAAATTGAAAACATTATAGGAAATGTAGACTGTGATATTCTATATCTAGATCCTCCTTATACGCAGAACCAATATGGCACTCAATATCATTTACTTGAAACGCTCATACTGAATGACAATCCCTCAATTAGCAAAGTAACGGGATCACGTCCTACAGGCCCAATGCGTTCTGATTGGTCAAAAATGTACCATGCTCACATATTGTTTGACAAAATAGTCGCAGAAACACATGCTTCACATGTGATTTTGAGCTACAATAACGATGGTTTCATGTCAAAGGAATTCATTGAGTCCACGCTAAAGAGATACGGAGTTGAGGGTTCTTTAGAGTGTATTACTATTGATTATAAAAAATATAACAACACAAAGTGTCAAGGAGCAGAAGGGCATCAAGAATACCTGTTTTATGTCGAAAAAAAGCCCATTGAAGATGTTATTGTGGAGTCTCCTCTTAACTATACTGGCAGTAAGTCTAAAATGGTGGACATTATCAAGCAACATCTTCCAGCACAACCAATTAACACATTGGTAGATGCTTTTGGTGGTGGTTTTAATGTTGGCATAAATATACCGTCAAATGAAACAATCTATAACGATATTAATCCGTTTGTAGAGGGATTGATCAAGTCGTTTAGTACAGATGTGTATTCCTATTTGATGTACGTATATAGACTGATTAACAAATATAAATTATCGCCAAACAACAAGGAAGGGTATTTGAAATTACGTAGAAAATACAATGAAACACCTATAAAGCGGCGTGATCCCCGTATGCTTTACACGTTGATTCTATATGGTTTTCAGCAACAGATACGATTCAACACACGTTATGAGTTTAATAACCCTGCAGGGTCAAGATGGTTCAATGAATGTCTTTTGTCCAAGTTTATCACCTTTGCCAGATGTTCTAGGGTAAAAAATGTAGAATATTGCAATCAGAGTTTTGATAAACTAATTGATCGCATAACACCACAGACGCTAGTGTATGCCGATCCTCCTTATCGTTCAACGCTTGGCGTTTATAATGATGGAAAACGAGGATTTGAAGGATGGACAATCAAACATGAACGGAATTTGTGCTTATTTCTTGATAAAATTCATGAGCGTCGTTCTTGTTTCATGCTCTCATACGTTCTTCGCGTAGATGATTTCTATAATGAAGAAGTGGCTAATTGGGCAGCAAACAATAATTATAACATTATTGACATAGAAGTTCCACAAGGAAGATACAATAACCGTAGAGAAGTACTTATAACAAATTACTGATATGATAGCAACAATTACATACCGACCGAATGCTCAAAAAACTCCAAATCTGTTTGATACAATACTGACAGATACCATTCTTACAGATATATGCCAGCGAGTTACAGGTCAAACCAAGTACAGAGTTGTTAAAGACAAGTCTACATACAATAAGGGACGCCTAATTTATGTTGAGTATAACAACGAAATCAACTACGTTTCGCTCTCTGAAATCAGTATAGAAGGAAGAAATTCGAGCTTACAAAGTGTTCCGTCTGCAATCAACTTGTTTTACGCAGATTCTCGTCCAAACAAGAAGCTTTGCTACTATTTTATGCCCCACAATGGTAATGCGTTTACACCTTATCATCAGTTTATCTATAAGTTATTGATGACAGCTGGTGTTCAATTTCTGAACATCACACAGTATTATCACCAGGAAATCCTGGCATATGACAATGTTGATGATCTTATAATTGACCGGCGAGACAATCAAGGTGGCAACTCTTCAAATAATTCGTCCTATGTTTCAAAATCTCCTGATGCAATACAGATTTACGCCAAGACCTTTGGCGCAAACAAGTATGAGTCAACATTGATGGCTGTTGCTATTTCTCATATTGCAGACCGACCGGTTGAACTGTATAATATATGTGAGAAAGATTTAAAAAAGTTACCTCAACCATCAATTGAAACCTTTGAAAGGTTAGGCAACATTTCCTTGTATTACACAACTCTTTTCCTTGATAAGCACCAACCTGCAGACGAGTCAGAGCGTGCGAAGCTTCGTTCTGCATCTTACCTTTACAATCTTTACAATCGTATTGGGTACAAGAAGTGTGCTCTCTGTAGCTGTGAAATCTCCGAGATAATACAAGGCGCACACATTTGGGGCGTTTCACAAATATCGCATGACGACAATTTGAGTGAAGAAGAGAAGTATACTCATGCAGTAAGTGGTTACAATGGCCTATGGTTGTGCCAGAATCATCACAAACTGTTTGATTCAAACATCATTATGATTGATGATGATGGCCACATTAGAATTAAAGACGGACTTGTGGCAAAAGATGTTGCATTTATTCGCAATGTAACATTCAAGACTTCGATTGACGATATTATCATGACAAACGAATTCCGTTTCTATATTTCAAAGCGTAATCAGGAACTTAATCAAAATGACTTTAAGGAGTTAGTTGGCTAATCTGATTTAATTATACTATAATATACCAGATTTTACACTTTATCAAGGAGACAGGACGTTATCCCTACAGCGGATTAACACTTTTTTCATAAGTGATTATTCTGTTGAATTTTGTGCACTGTATTCTAATCGCAAAGGTCTTTACTTCTGGGTGGGGAAGAAGGTGAGGAAGTAGGGGGGGATGGGGGTTTCGAAG
>OLSD01001397.1_pt1 | contig 20117 bp, 10 predicted proteins | sample 1672211 | NCBI WGS metagenome assembly OLSD01 (sample SAMEA3136659, study PRJEB25190) | human gut metagenome | reverse complement strand
GAATCTATAAGATCTTTGGATAACTTAAACACGGAACTTTGCAGGTGAGCCGAATATACTGGATCGCCTGTGCCTTCAGCGTTCTGTTCCTCCTCGAAGCCTTCGCCACCAGACGCTTCCAATCACTCCCTCCAAAAGAATAATCACTGAATATTCAGGATTGAGGTTTCGTCATAATGACGTCCACCTGCCACTGATTGTGGCGTGTTGTGTAACCAGTTGTTAATGAATATGTTCGTAAAAGCCTCCCTCCCATAATGACCGGCAGCTTTTTCTATATCCTTGAAAAAGAGTCTGTTGAGCCTCACACTCCGCTGAACTTGCCTATGAGGCATTATATTAGTTATAGGGGGTGTACTATCGGGCAACGTTTTTGTGCGGTTTCGTTGCCACAGAGGGTCAATAGGTGTTCTTCGGCGACATTTTGGGGTGCAAACGTTGCCTGAGGGGCATGACCTTAGGAGGTGGCTGAACCTGCGACAAAAGCCCTGGGGTGCAAACGTTGCCTGAGGGGTGTGACCTTAGGAGGTGGCTGAACCACCTCTTCCAGCACTGCGTCATCAGCGAGGTCTCTGAATATAAAAACATCGAGGAGACCTTCTCGCCCGAGGTGATCTCCCGGATGATCTCCTGGCTCAAGGCTCTTTGACGCTCCCTTCGTGAGCAAAAGCGCCTTCCCTGCTCACGAGCCCCCTGCGAAAGCCCCTTTTTCGCGGAAGGGGGATTGAGCCGTTTTTTATGATAAAATCACTACATTTGCAGAACGAAGTAGAATGAATATATTCAAAGGATATGAAAAAAAGTTTCGTGATTATGGCTTCAGCGCTTGCTATGGCTGCATGCGGCCCTAAACAACAGGTGGAGAAGGTGCCGGCGATCGACCTGGCCAACCTTGACACCACGGTTTCTCCGGCGGTTGATTTCTATCAGTACTCGACCGGTGGATGGCAGAAGAACAACCCTCTCAAGCCAGAGTTCGCCCGTTTCGGCTCATTCGACCAGTTGAGGGAGAACAACGTCAAGAGACTCAACGACTTGTTTGCCGAGATGGGAACGTTGAAAACGGAAAAAGGCACGGTCGAGCAGAAGATCTCCGACCTCTACAAGCAGGGACTTGACTCCACAAGGCTGAACGCCGAGGGGGCTGCTCCTTTGAAGGAATATGTCGATGGGATCTATGCGGCTGCCGACAAGGACGCTCTTGTGAAGATCATAGCCGGGCTGCACGACGTCTCCGAAAGCTCGTTCTTCGGGGCTTACGTGATGTCCGACCTCGCCGACAGCGACAACCAGATACTCTATCTGGGACAGGGCGGACTCGGAATCGGCGACCGTGACTATTATGTTGAGGCTGAGAACGCCGCCATCAAGGAAGGTTACCGTAACTTCCTGGCTAAAGTGTTCTCACTGACCGGAGTGGCCGAGCCGGAGAAAGCTGCCGCCAATGCTCTCGCGGTCGAGGATGTCCTCGCCACCAACTCCTGGACCAGCGTTCAGGAAAGGAATATCCAGGCTCAGTACAACCCTTGCAGCACCGAGGAACTCATCAAAAATTACCCAGGCTTCGACTGGAAACTCTATTTCGAGACCAGAGGAATCGCCGACCAGCAGAAACTTATCGTCAGCGAGCCTTCGTTCTTCAAGGCTTTCTGCGAATATTTCGGCGGAGCTGACCTCGCTGTCCTTAAGGACTATGTGGCCGGCCAGCTCATCCAGGGCGCGACCGGATCTCTCAGCGATGACTTCTACACCGCGTCATTCGATTTCTTCAGCACCCAGATGTCCGGCATCAAGGAGCAGAAACCTCGCTGGAAGAGGGCCATGCAGGCTCCTAACGGCATCCTCGGCGAGGCTGTCGGCAAGATGTACGTGGCCAAATACTTCCCGGAGTCCTCGAAGACCAAGATGATCGATCTCGTGGATAACCTCAAGAAGGCCTTCAGCCAGCACATCGACGAGCTCGACTGGATGAGCGATTCCACAAAGACCAAGGCCCACGAGAAACTGGACAACTTCACAGTTAAGGTCGGCTATCCTGATAAATGGAAGGATTACTCGACCCTTGACATCGATCCGCAGAAGAGCTACTACGAGAATCTCCGCGCCGCCGGTGCCTGGTACACAGCCGACAATATGTCCAAACTCGGCAAGCCGACCGACAAGACCGAATGGGGAATGTCTCCTCAGACAGTCAACGCCTACTATAACCCTACGACGAACGAGATCTGCTTCCCTGCGGCGATCCTCCAGCCTCCGTTCTTCAACGCTGACGCTGACGACGCCGTCAACTACGGCGGAATCGGAGTCGTGATCGGCCACGAGATGTCCCACGGATTCGACGACCAGGGACGACTCTTCGACAAGGACGGGAATATGGCCGACTGGTGGACGGCGGAGGATGCCGAGAAGTTCAACGCCAAGGCCAAGGTGCTTGTGGCCCAGTTCGACGAGGTTGAGGTCGTGCCTGGCGTACACGCCAACGGCCAGCTCTCCCTCGGTGAGAACATCGGGGATCACGGCGGACTCAGCATCGCCTACACAGCCATGAGGAACGCCATCGCCGGAAAGAACATCGGCCTGATCGACGGCTTCACCCCGGATCAGAGGTTCTACCTTTCCTACGGTGCGATCTGGGCGCAGAACGCTACCGACGAGGAGAAGGTGCGCCTTACCAAACTCGACGTTCATTCTCTCGCCGTGAACCGTGTGAATGTGTCCCTGAAGAACTTCCAGACATTCTTCGACGCTTTCGGCATCAAGGAAGGCGATCCGATGTGGCGTCCGGAAAGCGAAAGGGTTCACATCTGGTAAAAGTTTCAATCGGGATAGGTCTGGAATATTCATTAGCGATTATCCGGAAGTTGTGAAGCGGCTTCAGTGGCCTGTCCCGGCACAAGCATATTCATAAAGGAATAATTTTTTGGACGCGTCAAGGTTCATAGCCGGACGCCTCCGTTTCGGAGGAAAGATAGCGGTGGTTTCCATCGCTGTCTCTTTCCTTATTATGATCATCGCCGTCTCGGTCTCGTCCGGATTCAGGAACGAGATCCGTGACGGCATTTCAGACCTTACGGGCGACGTGCAGTTGATGCCGGTGGACATGAACTACATCAACGAGTCGTCCCCGATCTCGGTCTCGCCAAGCTACCTCCCTGAGATAGAGAAGATTCCCGAGGTCAAGAGCGTCACGCCCGCCGTCTATCGCGCCGGTATCGTCAAAAAAGGCGAGAGCATCCACGGAGTGCTCTTCAAGGGAACGCCGGGGGCGGTTTCCGAGGCTGATTCGGTGAAACTTGGGGTGTCCATCCCGGTCAGGCTTTCGGAAATGCTTGACCTCCAGGTGGGTGACAGGCTTCTCACCTATTTTGTAGGCGAGAAGATCAAGGTTCGCAATTTCAACATTGTCAGTGTCTACGAAGGTGTGATGGACGGCACGGACAACATCGTCGTGCTTGCGGACATGGCTGATCTTCAAAGACTTGACGGATGGTCTTCGGATGAGGCCTCGGTTCTGGAACTGACATTGGCTCCGGGGGCGAAGACCGATGCCGGGATGCGCGCCGTTACGGACGAGGTGGGGCACATCGCGACAGCGTTGGCCAGCGAGGATGACGACATCCTGATCGCCACATCGGTGATCAGCCGCTATCCGCAGATCTTTGACTGGCTGAACCTCATCGACTTCAATGTCCTGTTCATCCTTGTCCTGATGACAATCGTCGCCGGATTCAACATGATCTCCGGGCTTCTGATAATGCTGTTCCGCAACATCTCCACCATAGGTACGCTCAAGTCATTGGGAATGACTGACAAATCTATCGCCAAGGTCTTCCTTCGGGTGGCTTCCGTGATAGTGTTCAAGGGAATGTTGGCCGGGAACGCCGTGGCGCTGCTTCTGTGCGGGATCCAGAAATGGACCCACGTCCTGAAACTGAACCCTGAGAACTATTTCGTGCCGTATGTCCCGGTGAGCGTCAATCTACCGGCCGTGCTTGCCGCTGACCTGCTTTCCTGGCTGGTCATCATGCTCCTGCTCCTGATCCCTTGCCTGTTCATCTCCAAGGTCGATCCGGCTCAGACTGTCAGGACTCAATAGGATTTCCCCGGCATCCACGGTCTCTCTTGCCGGCGTCAGCGCGGTGTCCGCAGGCTGAACCTTGTATCTCGGCGTTGTGCCATTGAATATGTCGTACTGGTTCAGCACGGCCTTGACGTAGGCCATGGTCTCTCTTCCCTTGAACTTCCCGTGTCTGACATCCTCCACGAACTTGATGGAGTCCTGGCTCATCTGCGGCAGCACGGCGCAGAGACTCTCCCATGTGGACGGATTGACTCCTTGGGAACGTGCCAGGTTGACGCAGTCATAGATGCGGCCTTCTCCGGCATTGTAGGCGGCAAGTGTGAGCTTCACAAGTTCCTCGTTGTTCAAGGCGGTGTCTCTGAACTTGTTCTGCAGTCTGGCGATGTAGGCGGCGCCGGCCTCGATGTTCTCCTTCGGATCCAGAAGATTCTCAATGTCATAGCGGTCGGCTGTGCGAGGCATCATCTGCATGAGACCCATCGCCCCGCGTGGGGAACTGGCCTGGATTCTGAACCGGGACTCGCTCCAGACCAGGGCGGCGAACAGTTTCCAGTCCCATCCGATCTTTTTAGCGTTTTCCTTGATAATCTCATCGTAGGGGCTGATGATTCCGGCCTTCTTCCTCACGCCTTTGCGGTAAGGGTTGTAGCCGTTGAAGAAACGGTCGTGGACGTAGGCATGTTCATTGGTTCCGTTGAAACTGTTCATCCAACGGATGATCTCCTTCTGCCTTCTTTTGTCGGCTTTCACCACCCAGGCGGCTTTGCCGTCCCCTATCGGAAAGGACATGACCTCTCCTTTTTCTGAATATGCCGGTGTCTCGGACGAAGGCACGACGAGGATGTCGAGGCTGTCCAGAAGCAGGGAGTCCAGATAAGGCGCGTCCGCATCGGCGAGGAATATCATTGCGGAGTCTTTAAGGTGGGCGGCTAGGCGCTCGGTCATTTCGTAGCAGTAGCCGGTCAGGAATCCGTCCGACATCTTTTCCTGGAGCTTGATGGCGCATCTGACCGGGCTTCCGCAGAAGACGGAGCCTGACTCTTTCCGGTTGCGTCTTATCTCGCCTAATGGAATGATTAGAAGAACCAACAAGGTTGGTATCATGTACTTGAGAAATTTCTTCGTGACTCTTTTCAATCCCATAGGCAGTGAGTGCATTAATTGAATCCGCCGAGTCCTCCGGCTCCACCGCCGGAACCTCTGCCGAAGCCACCTCCGAAGCCGCCGCCGAAACCGCCGCCTCCGCCGCTGCCACCGCTGCCGGAGCCTCCGGAAAGTCCAGAGCCGGCGTTGACCGCCTTGTTGCTCCTTGGCTGGATGTAGAAAGGCCAGTAGACCCCTAATTTTATGCAGCTCTGGGTGCGGATGTAGTGGTGGGCGCTGAAATAGTCAGCCTTGTCCATCGGCCAACCGTTCCCGATGTTCTGGATTTTCACGAATATGCACGCTCTTTTCCACTGCACGTTAACGAACCCGTCGATCACCGGCCCGTTGCTGTACTTCTCCTCTTTCTGGTTGTGGAACGCGCCGACAGCCGGATTCCAGGCCGGAGAGTAGAACTTTGTGTTGTACCATCCTTCCGCTCCGATCTGCATCTGCATGATGTTCTTCTTTACGTCGAACTGGATGTAGAGTCTGGAGTTTATCGCCAGTTTAGGCAGCGGCAGCACATCCTCGTCGGATGAGATCTGGAACAGGAACCTGTTGTCCAGACGGACAGGCCCGAGCGCGAAATTCTTGTCAAGGGAAGCGCTGAGGACGCTCATCGGAGAGTTGTTCTGGCGCACCACCCCCGTGGTGTCGTAGTAGATGTTGCCGGAAAGCAGCGCGTAGCCCACCCTTGCTCCCAACTTCCATCTTGGTACGCTCAGGCCGCCTTGGAGTCTGGTGGTAGAGATCTTCCCGAAGTCATTGTCCCACCTGTAGTGGTTTGAATAGTAGTGCTGGTGGTAGTACTCAGGCTCTTCCAGCGATGTGTCGAAATGAATGTCAAGGGTGACCGGACTCTTTCTGGCGCGCCGGAACGGATGAAAGTCCAGTCTTGCGTTGGCCTTGACCGACAGGTCGTTCATCTGGTCTCCCAGGAACACATAGTCGCCGGTGGCGTCCCAGTGGATGTAGTCTTTCAGTTGTCCCTCGACACCCGCATAGACAAAAGCCGAGTTCCACACCGTGTTGGTCGTTCCTTTCAGGAATGTCGGATCCAAGGAGCTGAAACTAAGGATCCTGTTGCCGATACCTCCGTTCAGTTTCGAGACGATCGCCTGGTCGGACCAAGGCTGGAGCCTTATGAAAACCCTGTTCTCCAGCTTCCTCACGCTGACCGAGTCGAATGAGCTGGTCGGATGATAGTTGAAGACGTTGTTGTAGAATTTCCGTCCGACCTCGTCAGTGATCTGATCCTCATAGCTCCTTCTGAACACGGAATACTCACTGCTGTGGCCGATGAAGGCGGTCGTGACCCTGTCGTCTCCCAGGGTGTCCGCCGCCTGCCTGGCCTCCCTCCTCAGGGCGACGATGCTGTCCAAGGATGCTATCATGACCGTGTCACCGGAAGCCACGATGCTGTCCCTCAGAGCCTTGTCAATCTTCTTTTCCTGGATGTTCTTGATGAAGGTGAACGGAATCCTGTACTGCTGGTCGATGAAGTAGGTGTTCCGGATCACGGAAGAGGACGCCTTGCTCAGGTAGACCGGGTACTCTCTGGCGTCGAGTGTGGTGTCCCTGACCATGGAGTTGTCGCTTGTTCCTCCGTTCTCGTTCCTCATGATCTTGTTGTGGATGTAGCCGGCATGCATCATGTAGCGTTTGCCCAGATAGTTGGCAGAGGTGACGAAGGTCTTGTTCACGGTCTTCTCGTTCTGCATGATACCGTTGCCGCCGAAGCGGTCATATTCAAGAGTGAGGTTCAGCTCCGGGAATATGTTCTGTGTCGTCAGGATGTGCAGGTTGTCGGACTCTTTCTGGGAGTCGGCGAAAAGGGTTCCGAAGTAGGACAACTCGGTGTAGGGAGTCTTGGTGTTGTACATCGGAAGCGTCCTGGCCGAGTAAGTCCACGTCTCGTAAGGATTGTAGAACGACACTCCGTTCTCGCTCTCGCGGTTGAACCAGTTGTAGTGTTGGACTGCCGAGCCTGCTACACCCAACCATGTGGCGTTCACGTCCTTGCGCCGGAACGGGTAGTCGTGCAGCCAGTAGTTGTAGCTCGTGTCAGGCTCGCTGACATCCATCTTGTGGAATTCCCGCTCGTGGGTCCAGTGGATTATTCTTTTGTAGAGAAGCGAGTCCGGAAGCGCGAAGGTCTCCAGGATCCTCGGCGTGGCCTCCTTTATGCTGTCTCTCTGCGCCTTAAGGCTGTCCTTCACGTTAAGGACGCTGTCCGCGAGATGCTTCTTCAATTTCTCCTTGACCTCGAAATCGTACTTTTTCCGTTCAATCTTCGAGAGTCCGGCATACCAGGCGTCGAACTCGGCCTTCTTCCTGGCCGCCGAGTCAAGGTAGTAAAGCGAATCGACCCTCGGCCAGTCGATGGAGTCTCCCGCCGTCTTCAGGGAATCGACCACGATCCTGTGTGTCAGCGAGTCCAGGATCGCGACGTAGTACTTGTAGCGGAAAGGGTCGATGTCCTTCAGCGAGTCCGGAGGGAAGATCGTGTCTCTTGCGGTCAGGTACCGTGTCGTGTCGATCAGGGCGAGGAAATCGGAGGTGTCCTCCTTCCCTGTCACGTTGCCGATGAATTGGTTCCGATAGCGTATCGTGTCCGGTTGCAATGCTTTTTCCGCGGAGACAAATCCATAGCCGGGATCGCCGGCCAGCGGACTGTTGCCCATGCCGATGGCCTGGAGCGCGATGACGCACACCACAACCATAGGAAACCATATTCTTTTCAAAGTCTCTTTCGCTTTCATATTCCCTTAAGGGTACAATCAGACAAAGTTACGGTTTTTCCGCTTTTTCCACAAATCCCAAGCCGAGAGAAAGCAAGTTGTGATTTTTTTTGTATATTTATAGTTGTTTTGAATAAGGTTATGAAGAAGAAACTCTGGATATACGACAACGACCCGTACCTTAAGCCGTTTCAGGCGGCTATCGAGGCGCGGCACGGGAGGATTCTGGATGCGGCGGACAGGCTGACGGGCCACGGCGTGGAGGGGCTTGCCTCCAGTGTCAACAACCATCTGTACTACGGGCTGCACAAGTGCGGGGACGGCTCATGGGTGATCCGGGAATGGGCTCCGAACGCCAACAGGATCTATCTTGTCGGCGAGTTCAACAACTGGAGGCGCACTTCGGCCTATGAGTTCAAGCCGGCGGGGAGCGGCAACTGGGAGCTGAGGCTGGATCCTCTGTTCCTCAGCCACGGAGAGCTGTACAAACTGTTCATCGAGTGGCCTGGAGGCGGCGGGGAGAGGATCCCGGCCTACTGCACCAGGCTTGTGCAGGATCCGGAGACCAAGGTCTTCTGCGCCCAGGTCTGGGATCCCGCGCGGGCATATTCATGGAAAAATGACAGGGTGCTGCGAAGGCCGCATCCGCTGATCTACGAGTGCCACATCGGGATGAGTTCCGAGGAGCGGAAAGTCTCCACTTTCGGCGAGTTCCGGGAGAACGTGCTGCCGAGGGTAAAGAGACTCGGCTACGACACCATCCAGATCATGGCTCTACAGGAGCATCCCTATTACGGCTCCTTCGGCTACCAGGTGTCCAATTTCTTCGCGCTGAGCTCGCGTTTCGGCACGCCGGAGGAGTTCAAGGAACTGGTGGACACGGCCCACGGAATGGGGATGGCTGTCGTGATGGACATCGTGCACTCGCACAGTTGCAGCAATGAGAATGAGGGTCTTAGCCTGTTTGATGGCCGCGAGGATCTCTATTTCTACAAAGGTCCGCAGGGACATCACCCGGCCTGGGGGTCCCGCTGCTTCGATTACGGCAAGGACGAGGTTGTGCGCTTCCTCCTGAGCAACTGCAAGTACTGGCTTGAGGAATATCACCTTGACGGTTTCCGTTTCGACGGTGTGACGAGCATGATTTACTGGGATCACGGCCTTGGGAAGGACTTCAACGGCTACGAACCGTATTTCGATGCGGGAGTCGATGAGAACGCGGTGACCTATCTGGGGCTTGCGAACCTGCTGGTCCGTCAGATCAGGCCGGAGGCTGTCACGATCGCGGAGGATGTGAGCGGTATGGCCGGCCTGGCGGCTCCTTTCGAGGCCGGAGGAGTCGGCTTCGGCTTCCGGATGGCGATGGGCGTGGCGGACCATTGGATCAAGTGGATCAAGGAGAAGAGGGACGAGGAGTGGAGTCCGGGAGAAATGTGGTACGAGCTGACCAACAAGCGGGCGGACGAGAGGACCATCAGCTACGCGGAGTGCCACGACCAGGCGCTGGTTGGTGACAAAACCTTGATGTTCAGACTCGTCGATAAGGAGATGTACTTTTCCATGAATATGGATTCGAAGAATCCGGTCGTGGATCGTGGGGTCGCTCTGCACAAGATGATCCGTCTGGCCACCATCGGCACCGCCGGTGACGGCTATCTGAATTTCATGGGCAACGAGTTCGGCCATCCGGAGTGGATAGATTTCCCTCGGGAAGGGAACGGCTGGAGTTACGAGCACGCCCGGAGGATGTGGTCTCTCGCGGACAACGGACTGCTCCGCTACCACTGTCTCCAGAACTTCGACAGGGCTATGATCCATCTTGTAAAACGATACGGCGCGCTTGCCGCAAGGCCTGAGCTTTTGAGGTCCGACGAAGAAAAGAAAATCTTGATATTCAAGCGTAAAAACCTTATCTTTGCACTCAATTTCAATCCAGTGGAATCGTTTGCCGACTATGCGTTTCCGGCCCCGTCCGGACGCTATGTCAAGGCGCTTGATTCCGACGCCAAGGAGTTCGACGGATTCGCAAGGCTCGAAAACGACGGGGAACATCTGACAGTCGATGGCTGCCTGAGCCTCTACCTTCCGAGCCGTTGCGCTCTTGTGCTGATTGGGAAGAACGAAAGATAATAATATTAACCGTTATGGCATTTTTGAAGTTCAACAAGTCGGAGTTGGTCAACCTTTCATATTCACTGAAAAGGGAGATCATCTGTGCCAACAAGACCGGAGCCTATTGCAACACTTCCATAGTGACTTGCAACACAAGGCGTTATCACGGTCTGCTTGCTGTGCCTGTGGATGCTTTCGGAGGCAAGAAGCACCTGCTCTTGTCCTCTTTGGACGAGAGCCTCATCCTGAACGGAAAGCAGTTCAATCTCGGCATCCATTGCTATGGCAGCGTGTATGAGCCGCGCGGCCATAAGTACATCATTGATTTCGAGGCTGATCCGGTGCCTAAGATCACCTACAGGGTCGGCGAGATCACCTTCACGAAAAGCATCCTTCTCGTACCGGATTCGGATCAGGTGATGATCCGTTTCGAACTGGTGAAGGCGCCGGCCAAGGTCAGACTGCTCCTCACGCCGTTCCTTGCCTTCCGCGACATCCATGCCCTGACGGACGAGAACCCGAACGCGCGCACCGACGGCTGGGAGATCCCTAACGGAATGTCCTTCAACCTCTACGACGGATTCCCGGATCTGAATATGCAGTTCAACACAAAGGATGTGTCCTTCGTGACGACCCCGTGCTGGTACAAGGGCGTGACCTATTCCGACGAGTACCGCCGTGGGTTCGCGTGCAAGGAGGATCTCTATGTCCCGGGACATTTCGAGACAGAGATGAAGCCGGGCGACACGATAGTGTTCTCCGCGTCGGTCGGTCTGACGACCCCGTCCGGGCTTAAGAGAAAGTTCGACTCCTATGTGGCCAAGGCCGCAAGGATCACCACCTACCACGAGCAGCTCGTGCATTGCGCCGATCTGTTGAAGCAGGACCGCGGAGGCCACAAGATGATCACCGCAGGTTTCTCCTGGCTCTACACCGGTCTTCTGAGGGAGACCCTGGAGGCTCTGCCGGGCCTGACACTTTACGCCAATGGTGACAAGGCCGAGTTCGAGGAGATCCTCGACAATCTTATCGCCGACAATCAGGATCGCCTTTTCCATCGGACCACGCAGGTGGACGCGCCGCTGACCCTGGCCGACACCCTTTCGCACTACATAGAGTTCGGCGCCGACCCGAAGGCGGTCTGGAAGAAGTACGGACAGACGGTCAAGGGGATTCTTGAAAGCTATCTGCCCAGACGTAGGGGCGAGGTCGCCATGCAGCCGAACGGCCTTCTCTGGGCGCAGCTTGACCATTGGGCTCTCTCGTGGATGAACGCTTACATTGACGGCGAGCCGGTGACCGAAAGACCGGGCTATCAGGTGGAGACCAACGCGTTGTGGTTCCGTTCCATCCTGTTCGCCGTGACGATGGAAAGGGAATATTCAAAGAAAGACAGCGCATTCCTGAAGGAATGGTCGCACATACTGGATCTGGTCAGGGAGAACTACCAGAAGACCTTCTGGAACGCCCGCGCCGGCTATCTGGCTGACTATGTGGACAATGCCGGACAGCATCTGGAGGTTCGTCCGAACATGCTCTGCGCCCTCCTTGGAGACGAGATGCCTGTCGATGCCGAGGTTGCTCGTAAGGTTTTGCAAGTAATTGACAATGAGCTGGTGACTCGCAGGGGCATCCGCACGCTTTCCCCTCGCCACGCAGAGTACAAGGGTGTCTATGAGGGAACCCAGACCGAGAGGGATCTCGCCTACCACAACGGAAGCACCCGCCCGGCTCTTGTGGGGCCGTACTGCGAGGTTTGCTTCAAGATGAGGGGACCGGCCTTCCTGAACAAGGCCCAGTGGCTGGTCAACGGCTTCTACGAGGATCTGAACAAGCACGGAGTGGGAGCCTTCTCTGAACTTTACGACGGCGACCCGCCTCACGAGCCTCACGGGGCGATCTCTTCGGCGCTGAGCACCGCCGCCCTGCTGGAAGTCGAGTATCTTAAGAACAAATACAGGGAGGAGTAGGACTATGAGAGTTTTGATGTTTGGATGGGAGTTTCCTCCTCACATCGCGGGAGGACTCGGTACGGCCTGCTACGGAATCGTCAAAGGCTTGGCCTACAATGGTGTGCAGACTTTGTTTGTGATGCCTTCCGCTTCCGGCGACGAGGATCAGAGCGCCGCAAGGATCATCAGCGCCAGTGATGTCCCGGTCGAGTCTGTGGGCTCGACGGTGGATGAGTTTCTGGACAAGGTGAAGTTCGTGCGCATCGGCTCGAACATGATCCCTTACGTGGATCCGGAGGAGTTCCACGAGATGGTGGAGTCGGAGCGCAGGCTCCAGAGCGAGAATCTTGCCAAGTGCATCGGCACGAAGTTCCGTTTTTCCGGACGCTATGGCTCGAACCTTATGGAGGAGGTGGCCCACTATGCGATGGTCGGAGGCACGATAGCGATGGAGCACAAGGATGAGTTCGACATCATCCACGCCCACGACTGGCTGACCTATCTGGCCGGCATCGCGGCCAAGGAACTGACCGGCAAGCCGCTCGTCGTCCATGTCCACGCCACGTCGTTCGACCGGGGCACGGAGGATCAGATCGACAGCCGTGTCTACGACATCGAGAGGAGGGGGATGATGGCCGCCGACAAGGTCGTGGCCGTCAGCGACCTCACCAGAAACATTGTCATCAACAAGTACGGAATCGATCCATCCAAGGTCGTGACGGTCCACAACGCGGTGGATTTCAGCGGTCGGGAGAAACTGAAAGTCGAAAGGGGAGTGCGTGACAAGGTGGTCACCTTCCTCGGCAGAATCACTTTCCAGAAGGGTCCTGAATATTTCATCGAGGCTGCCGCCAAGGTCTTGAAGAGAACCGACGGCGTGCGCTTCGTGATGGCCGGAAGCGGGGACATGATGAACCGCTGCATCCGCTACGTCGCCAGGTTGGGAATATCCGACCGTTTCCATTTCACCGGATTCCTCAGGGGGGCGGAGGTGCAGAAGATGTTCGCCATGTCGGATGTCTACATAATGCCTTCTGTCTCGGAGCCTTTTGGAATATCCCCGCTGGAGGCCATGCGTTCCGGCGTGCCCGCGGTCATCTCCAACCAGTCCGGCGCCGCCGAGGTGCTTAAATATGCCTTCAAGGTGGACTTCTGGGATGTGGATGCGATGGCCGATGACATCTACGCGCTTCTTAAGTACCCGGCTCTGGCCGATTTCGCCGCCAGAGAGGGCTATGATGAGGTCAACCGCCTGAAGTGGAACATCGCTACGGCGAAACTCAAGAACATTTATGAATCAGTGGTAAACAATCAATAGGGAACGATTATGAAAAAGAGCATTTGCCTGTATTTCCAAGTCCATCAGCCGACCAGGCTGAGACAGTACCGATTCTTCGACATCGGCAAGGATTCCCACTACTATGATGATTTCGCCAACAGGACCATCCTTCGCAGGGTGGCCCAGCGGTGCTATATTCCTATGAACAATCTCCTGCTTGACCTGATCAGGGAACACAAGGGGGAGTTCAAGGTGGCGTTCTCGATCACCGGCTCCGCGCTGGAGCAGTTCGACAGGTACGCCCCTGAGGTGATCGAAAGTTTCCGCCAGTTGGCGCAGACCGGTTGCGTGGAGTTCCTCGGGGAGACCTATTACCACTCCCTTGCCTCGCTTGCCAATTTCGGTGAGTTCAGGCATCAGGTGGAGAAGCATTCCGCCGCGATCGAGAGGTATTTCGGCGTGAAGCCGACGGCTTTCAGGAACACCGAGCTGATCTATTCAGACTCCATCGGTCGTGACGTGTATGATCTCGGCTTCAAGGTCATGCTGTCCGAGGGAGCGAAGCATGTTCTTGGATGGAAGAGTCCTGACTATGTCTACACCGACAGCCAGCAGAAGCATCTGAGGCTCCTGCTGCGCAACTATTCCCTGAGCGACGACATCGCTTTCCGCTTCTCCGACAGGGGATGGAAGGACTGGCCGCTTACGGGTGAGAAGTACCTGTCATGGCTCAAGGCCGCCGACGGGGAGATCATCAACCTGTTCATGGACTACGAGACCTTCGGCGAGCACCAGAAGGAGGGGTCGGGAATATTCGATTTCATGAGGTTCCTTCCGGAAATCCTCCTTCGTGACGGTTCCTTCGAGTTCACGACTCCGACCCAGGCCGCGAGGAGGCACAAGCCTATCGCCGAGATCGAGGTCCAGGATCCTATCTCCTGGGCTGACGAGGAGAGGGACGTGACGGCATGGCTCGGCAACGAGCTGCAGCAGGATGCCTACAACAAGCTGTACGGTCAGGCCGAGAAACTGGCGCTGCTGAATGATCCTGTCCTCTGGGAGGATTACGGGCATCTTCAGGAGAGCGACCACTTCTACTACATGAGCACCAAGTTCTTCTCTGACGGGGAGGTTCACAGCTACTTCAATCCTTACAGCACTCCTTACGAGGCGTTCATCAACTACATGAACGTGCTGAGTGACTTCATCATCAGGATTGACGACGCGATGACCACTTCGGGTAAGAAGATGAAACCTGCCGCCGAGCCTGTCAAGGCGCCGGCTAAGGGAAAGGCGGCGCGGAAGGTCGTGAAGGACGCTTCGGCAGGCTCGACTGTTGCCGATGCTCCAGCACCGGCGAAGAGAAAGCCCGCGAGAAAGACAACCAAACAAGTAAAAAAGAAATAAGTAAATGACAAACGAACTGACGAATCCAGACTATCTGTTTGAGGTCAGTTGGGAGGTGTGCAACAAGATCGGGGGGATCTACACGGTGATCGCCACCAAGTCCCTCTATCTGAAGCAGCAGCTTCACAAGCACCACATCCTGATCGGCCCTGATGTCTGGATGGACACTGAAAGCAATCCGGATTTCATAGAGGATCCGCATCTTTACAGTCTATGGAAAGCTCAGGCCGCCTCTGAGGGCATCAGAGTGCGGATCGGTAAATGGAACGTTCCGGGGAATCCTATCGCGATTCTGGTGGACTACAAGCAATTCCTGACAAGCCAGGACGACATCCTGTCCAAGTACTGGGAACGCTTCCAGGTCGATTCCATCACCGGAAACTGGGACTACAAGGAGAACTTCCTGTTCGGTTACGCTGCCGGAAAGGTCATAGAGAGCTTCAGGAACTTCAATCTGAGCGCCTCGGACAAGATCGTGGCGCAGTTCCACGAGTGGCAGACCGGAGCCGGACTCCTTTACCTTAAGTACAAGCAGTTGCCTGTGGCTACTGTGTTCACTACCCACGCGACCGTGGTGGGGCGCTGCATCGCCGGCAACAACCTGCCGCTGTACGATTCGATGAACCTTTACGACGGCGACCAGAAGGCCCGCCAGTTCAATGTGATGGCCCGCCACTCGCTGGAGAAGAAGTCGGCGCAGAACGCGGACATATTCACGACCGTCAGTGAGATCACGGCGAGGGAGTGCGAGCAGTTCCTTCAGCGCAAGGTGGACGTAGTGACCCCGAACGGCTTCGAGAACAGCTTCACTCCGGCGACGGAGGAGGAATATGACGCGAAGCGCCGCGCCGCCCGCGCCAGACTGATCGAGGTGGCCACGGCGATGTCCGGGGAGATGGTGTCCAAGGATGCCGTCCTTGTCGGCATAGGTGGCCGTTACGAGTACCGCAACAAGGGGATCGACGTGTTCATCGACGCCCTTAAGAAGCTATCCGACACAGAACCGCAAGGCCGTGACATCCAGGCGTTCATCATGATCCCTTCCGGCCACAACGGAGCAGACAAGGATCTTGTCGCCAAACTCGCCGGCAGCGGTTCTCCGGACTACACGACACAGGTTTCCCACTATCTGATGGACAATGAATATGATGTCGTCACCCGCCGCTTCAAGGAGTTGGGCTTCACCAACGCCAAGGGCAGCCGCGTGAAGGTCTATTTCATACCGTCCTACCTGAACGGCTCCGACGGCGTGTTCGACATGAAGTACTACGACCTGCTTGTGGGACTTGACCTGACGCTGTTCCCGTCCTACTACGAGCCTTGGGGCTACACTCCTTTGGAAAGCCTTGCGTTCAGCATCCCGTCCTTGACGACCAGCCTGGCCGGATTCGGCCTCTGGGTGAGGTCGCACTACGGCAAGGAGCATCCGGGCATCACGGTTCTGGACAGAAACGACTCGAACTATTTCGATGTCGTGGACGGAGTCGTGGCGAGGATCAAGGAGATCGCCGCCCTGGATGACGAAGGCCGCAAGGCCTACATGGCTTCGGCCAAGGATGTCTCCACGATAGCCCTGTGGGAAAACCAGATTCAGTATTACAAGGAAGCATATTCAAAGGCCATAGAGAAGGTAATTGAGGCCAGAGGCGCTTTCCCGGATGAACTTAATGAAGATAAATCAATGGCATACAAGAAGATAGCTATTAACAACCCGACTTGGAAGAGTGTGATGGTGACCCGTCACCTTCCTGCTGCCCTTTCCGGACTTGAGACACTTTCCAAGAACCTTTGGTGGTGCTGGAACGAGTCCGCGAAATCCCTTTTCAAATCGATCGACCCGGTCATCTGGCACGGCACCTGCCACAACCCTATGGCTCTGCTTGACGCTGTGAGCCTTAAGAGGTTCAAGGCTCTGGCCAAGGACGACGCCTTCCTCGGCGAGCTCAAGTCCGTGATGGAAGAGTTCAACGCCTACATGGCCCTCAAGGCCGAGCGCAAGGATCCTTCGATAGCGTATTTTTGTATGGAATACGGTCTGGACACCTCTTTGAAGATCTATTCCGGTGGTCTCGGACTTCTCGCCGGGGACTACCTCAAGGAGACCAGTGACATGAATGTCAATCTGGTGGCTGTCGGACTTCTGTACCGTTACGGCTATTTCACCCAGATCATCACCGGACAAGGCGAGCAGGTGGCTCGTTACGACGCGCAGGATTTCACGAAGATCCCTGCGGAGCCGGTCATGGATGCCGAGGGCAAATGGATGACCACGAGTGTCGCTTTCCCTGGCCGTACGATCACGGCGAGGATCTGGAAGGTGGCAGTAGGCCGTACCGACCTCTATCTGCTTGACACTGACTACGAGGCTAACTCTCAGGAGGATCGTCAGGTGACCTATCACCTCTATGGCGGCGACTGGGAGAACCGTCTGAAGCAGGAACTTCTGCTTGGAGTCGGCGGCATCAGGGCACTCAGAAACCTCGGAATCAATCCGAGGATCTACCATTGCAACGAGGGACACGCCGCGTTCACGGGACTTGAGAGGCTTCGTGAATATATTGAGGAAGACAATCTCGATTTCGGCGAGGCTCTTGAGGTAGTGAGGTCGTCATCGCTCTTCACCACCCACACTCCGGTTCCTGCCGGTCACGACGCTTTCGACGAGGGACTGCTCAGAAAGTACATCGGTCATTACCCTCAGCGTCTGAAGATTGACTGGGAGACGATGATGGGCCTCGGCAAGGTGAACGGCAACGATGTGAACGAAAAATTCTCGATGAGCTTCCTCGCCGCCAACCTCTCGCAGAACGTCAACGGTGTGTCGATGCTTCACGGTGATGTCAGCAAGGAGATTTTCAGCAGCATCTATCCGGGCTATCTGCCTGAGGAACTGTTCATCAGCTATGTTACCAACGGCGTGCATTACCCGACCTGGGCAGCCGCTGAGTGGAAGAAGATCCACGCCCGTGTGTTCGGTCCGGAGTTCGCGACCCATCACTACGACAAATCCTGCTTCGAGGGCATCTACAAGGTTGCCGACACGGAGATCTGGGAGACCAGGAAGGCCTTGAAGAAGAGGCTGATAAACATTGTCAAGGAGCGGATTTCCAATCCTTCGCAGTGCAACCATTACTCTCCGAGCCAGATTGTGGCGATCAAGGAGAACCTGCGTGACGATGTGCTGACCATCGGTTTCGCCCGTCGTTTCGCGACCTACAAGAGAGGAACCCTTCTGTTCTCCGATCTTGACAGGCTTGACGCCATCGTGAATGATCCCGTGCATCCGGTCCAGTTCCTTTTCGCCGGCAAGGCCCATCCGGCTGACAAGGCCGGACAGGATCTCATCAAGAGGATCATAGAGATCTCCAAGCAGGATCGCTTCATCGGAAAGATCGTGTTCATCCCGGGCTATGACATCTCCCTCGCCAAGAGGCTTGTTCAGGGTGTCGATGTGTGGATGAACAACCCTACAAGGCCTTTGGAGGCTTCCGGTACATCCGGCGAGAAGGCCTCGATGAACGGAGTGATGCACTTCTCCGTGCTTGACGGCTGGTGGGTGGAGGGCTACAAGCCGGGAGCCGGCTGGGCTCTTCCTCTGGAGCGTACCTACGACGACCAGAACTACCAGAACGAGCTGGACGCCGCCACGATCTACACGACGATCGAGAACGAGATCGCCCCGGCCTACTACGATGTGGACAAGTCTCTCGGACTGTCTCCTACCTGGGTGAGCTACATCAAGAACACCATTGCCCAGGTGGCCAACAACTTTACCACCAACAGGATGCTGACCGACTACTGTGATCAGTACTACATACCTCAGTCGGAGCGTGCCGGTAATATGGTGGCTGATGACTACAAGATGGCCCGCGTGATCTCGGCATGGAAGAAGAAGGCGCGCCGCGAGTGGCAGAACGTGGAGGTCATCTCCCAGACGCAGCCTGACCCGTCCTACAGCCTTACCGAGTCCAATGCCTTGACCTCTGAGGTTGTGCTGAATCTCGGCGATCTTTCTCCTCAGGACATCGGTGTGGAGATGCTGTTCGCCACGACTGACGTGAAGCATCAGCTGCATATTCAGGAAAAATGTGACTATGAGGTTGTCGAGTTCGACGACGGTGTCGCCAAGTACCGCGCGTCCATCCTTCCGGACAGGACGGGTATGTACCAGGTGGCGGTCCGGATGTTCGCCAAGAACCCGTTGTTGCCTCACAGACAGGATTTTGAGCTTGTGAAATGGTTATAGCGACCGGATTCTTTGACGGTGTCCACATCGGGCACCGTTTTGTGATTGAGCGGCTTGTGAACGCGGCCAGGGAGAGGGGCGACCAGAGTATGGTCGTCACTTTCTGGCCTCATCCACGCAACGTGCTGCAGGACGATGCCCGCAACCTTAGGCTTCTGACCTCTTTGGAGGAGAAGAAGGCGTTGCTCCGCGGTCTAGGTGTGGATCACGTCGAGGTGCTGCCTTTCACCAAGGAGTTCAGCAGGCTGACCACCAGGGAATATTTCCGTGACATTCTGATCACCCGTTTCGGTGCCAAGGCCATCCTGATCGGCTACGACAACCGTATGGGCTGCGACCCTCAGACTCCGGGATCAATCGAGAAAGTGGCTCAGGACGAAGGACTTGACGTGATCCGTTTAGGGAGCGTGGCCTCTCCTGCCGGTGTCACCGTCAGCTCCACGAAGATCCGTGACGCTGTGGCCGCCGGGCAGATGGAGGCCGCGGCACCGATGCTTGGGTATGAATACTCATTGCTGGGCGTTGTGGTGGCGGGCAACCGCCTTGGCCGCACGATCGGCTTCCCGACGGCGAACATCCAGCTTTACGAGCCTCTGAAACTCCTTCCCGGCAACGGTGTCTATTCGGTGGATGCCGAGACTCTTGGCCGTAAGTTCAAGGGAATGTGTAACATAGGTGTCCGTCCGACCGTCCGTGCCGGCGGCCAGCGCACTATCGAGACCAACATCTTCGACTTCGACGAGGACATCTACGGTCTCGACCTCAAGGTAACCTTTCATCACAAGATCCGTGACGAGCGCCGCTTCGACTCCATCGATGCCCTCCGCTCCCAACTCGCCGCCGACAAGGCTTGCATCCTCGCGGAATGACAATGCGGCTGTCTTGGTGCACTCATTCGGTCGCTGAGCTTGTAGAAGTGACCATTGTAAAAGATTATGTCAAAGGATAGGCGATGCCCCGCTCCACCAGAATTTTGCACGTTACCAAAATTCATGGGTGGAGCGGGGCACTCGCCTATAGAAACATCTCTCTTGTAATGCCTTACGTTATTCAATGTAAAACACACAAACGCGATATCCTTTCCCAGGGAAGGTCACACTGACTTGAACTGAAAAAAGTTGTCACTGTACGGGGAGAAAGAGTACAGTGAAAT
>OLSD01001395.1_pt1 | contig 20134 bp, 20 predicted proteins | sample 1672211 | NCBI WGS metagenome assembly OLSD01 (sample SAMEA3136659, study PRJEB25190) | human gut metagenome | reverse complement strand
GATGCCAAGATACAATCTGCAAGTTCCCCGGATGAGCATCGTTCACTTGAAAAAAAGCTTCAGAAGTCAAAAGAAGAATTGACTTCCTTCTTCTCAGAAATTATACTTATCTTAGATCAGGAAATCGCGGACGGATTTCTATCCGACTTCGAGAAAAATCTTATCTTGGATCTTCTTCAGAAGTCTATGTTCAGAGTTTCTTATTCAAACAAAGATTTATGTCAGGAGGTGTACAACATGACAGAACCTGTTCTTAAATTACGCACTGATGAAATATTCGAGGTTATTCACGAAAATGATGCACTAAAGAGAACCATAAAACAACAGCAGGGCAAAATTGCTGATCGAGATGCGAAACTTGCTGATCGAGACGCCAAAATCGCTGAATATAAGCGTCTCTATGGTGATCTATAATACAACGATACTGTATGTATATTTACCCGTTCCAACATCAGGAACGGGTATTTTTTCTACCGATTTGATTCCTTCATCACACACCTTGGTACCAAGAAGCAATCCGCAAATTTTCCAAATAAACAACACTTGGAAAAAGCTTCAGAAATCGAAAGAGGAATTGACTTCCTTCTTCTCAGAAACTATACTGATCTTAGATCAGGAAATCGCTGACGGATTTCTAACAGAGACCGACAAGAATCTAATTTTGTCCCTGTTGCAAAAATCCATGCTTCGAATTTCTTACCGAAACAAAGACTTATGTCAGGAGGTGTACACTATGATCGTACCTGAACTCAAACTTCCAACAGATGAATATTATGAGGTCGTCCATGAAAACGATGCACTAAAGAGAACCATAAAACAACAACAGGGCAAAATCGCTGATCGAGATGCGGAATTAGCAGAATACAAACGTATCTACGGCGAATTAAAACCTACATCTCATAATTAATTAGACCTTATCCTTCAACCGCCCCATTATACACTTTCTTTCCCGCATCCGTTACCTGTCGTGCAAAAATAGCACCAAACAAGCCCGAACCAACTACTAAATAATCATACATTCTTATTCGCCTCAAGCAATCCCAATTTTTTCTTAATAAAATTCAATCTATATATATTATTTTCATATGGATCTTCACTTTTCAGAGGAACGGTAATTACATTATATCCTTTTTCCTCGTAAATCTTCATAATTTGATAATGTTGTTGCATTCTTTGTTCAACCGTATACACTTTTTGCTTGTTATCCGTTTCATGAGGCTTTGTCATGTCGATACTTAAAATCGGTTCGAAAATAAATACCGGGTTATCATATCTGTTTGTTTCACAAAATTCATAGTATCGTTCAGGAAGTTTCTGATTGTAACGTTCGGCCATAACTTCCAAAAAATATATTCCTCGGTCATAAAAATTAATTTTGTTTTTTTCTGCTCTATTATAATCAGAAACACAACGGTTTACAGCAATTTCAAAAAAAAGAGACCAATCTTGTGCTGGATCACTGATACCATCCGCTCGCATTGTTCTTATAACACTAGCCATCATATCCGTAAATACAGGATATCCCAGATCCGATATTCCGGGATACTTTTTCTTTTGAATATCTCTTTGAGACATCCCAGTTATTAGCGTTGTTTTTCCAGCTCCAACAGTTCCATCTATAATGATTCTCATTTTGCACCCCTTTTCCTTCATCCCATATATATTCAATCAAATTCCAATCGATTTTTCCCTTCTGTAAGACTTCCAATTATTTGTCCATAATTTCTTTTTTCTAACGGTAACTTTTCCACCCCAATACGTTTTACTTCCATTTCTAAATTTTGCTTACTTCCTGCTTCAATTTCTAAATATGTTCCAACTGGTTTAGGGAACATATCAAACATAATTTTTGCACATTCGCCAACATACACATCGCGTTTTTTTTGAATAACTCTTTTAATATAAAATCCAAGATTCTTTAATAAATCGAGTACTTCCATTGTATTATTTTCAAAAAACAACTTCTCGGGGATTAAAATTCCCGTCATATTTTTAACAAGTTCTTTCATATTTTCTGCATCAACATTTGTACATCGGCTGGCACATATTTCATATTCCATGTTATCTTGAAAAGATTTAGCTTGTCCTTTGATTTTTATTGTAAAAATCAAATCCTCAAATTCATCATTTGAATATTTTCTAACACGAAACAACTGTTTATCAAAATCTTTCATCTCAGTATCAAGAATATAATCTGTTTCTAAACTATATTCCCGATGGATGTATCCATTATTTTTCATTCTTGCTATAATAGCATCTTTCATTTCCATACTATCAATCTTCAGTTTTAATTCACACTCATGAAACGCTTTCATTTCAACCTCTTTAATCATCAAATTCTATTATCTTTGCCCAATCCAAAATTCCATTAATTTCTTGAAGAAATATTGGAAACAGGGGATTATTAATATAAAGATCAAACATTGGACGATTTCCCTTCATCTTTGTTTGAAAATTAAATTTAACATTTATACATTTTTCACCATCATCATTTTCAATATATACCATTGAACAATTTATAGGATTCTGTATGTAGTATATTTTAACCGCATCTCCATACTTTTTTTGAAGCCATTTCAATCTTTCAACTACATAAGACTGATTACTCCGGAATTCTTCTATGCCTCCTGCTGCATTATAATCTTTGGAAGAAACATAATGAAATTCTCCTCCATTTTCCAGCATTTCATTAATACGATTATAGTACTTTCCCCAAAACACCTTTCCAGTTCTTATGATACAAACTATTTTTTTTGCACTTTCTATCTTCTTTCGATTTCCTTTCAATTCCTGAAATGTTATTGGTAAATTACAAACGCACGGATCGCTATATGTGCCTAGCGCGGCCATATAAAGCCGCAATTGATTTTGTAATTTTTCAATTAATTCATCTCTACTTTTGAATTCAATATATAGTCCCTTATAATTTTTCTTGAATTCATATACTTTTAATAATTCTTGAAGTTCTGCCTCAGAACCAGTATTATGTATGACAATATCTCGCTCATCAAAACAGACAAATACCTGCTTCCCCTCTCTTATCATCATTTCGATTTCTTCAATAGTGCCTGATTTAAACCTCTCCGTTGGTGTTCCTAGTTTTTGCCAAAATAAAGCCACAATTATATCCGCATCGCATATAATTGTATTATTTATAATCATTTGAGGATCGCCTGAGCCAAAAAGAACATCTTTTTCCCAATATTTTACATCAAAATGAATGCCTCTATAATATGCATCATGTTCGTTAATTTCCCTTACCGCTTCTTGTACCGTCAAACGTTCTTCTACCATATCCGACGGACACGAAATCACTATATCATAATGTGTAAATTGCTTAGCCATTTTCTCCTCCTTAGGTAACCTATATCGGAATTTTTCGGTTGGTTGTCACTCTATCCATTTCACTTTAATTTCACGAGACTTTTGCCTCTTTTTTATTTCTGCTTCTTGTCTTGGATTTAGCCATTCTTCTGAGAAACTCCAATCTCAAGTTTCTTTCACCCATCTTTTGTGGTATCTTGCTTTTGCTTTTTTGTAAACCTCTTTTCGTTTCCCTAAAATTTCTGATCCAAGCCCATATGTCTCTGTGATGGTACCACATAATTTATCCCACTGCAAATTATTTATCTTCATCCATCAGTGCTTTTCTTAACCAATTTCTACTTTGCAATCTATATGGTGCAAGCAACTCCTCCACTTTTCCAAAATCAATATTAAATTCAATATTTTCTATGAAGGATAATGCTTCTTTCGCATTTTCTACAATATGATTCAGCAATCCCACTTTATTTAATAATGATGTTACCCTTTGTAACCCAGTTTTTTCAGTTGCATCTCCTTGTATAAAAATAAAATTTTTATGATATATTAGCGACAGACATACACAGTGAAACGAGTCTGTTATTACATATAAACTATTTTTTATATAACACAACCAATCTTCGAGTTTTAAATTTTCCTCATATGGATATTCCCATTCAGCAAGCAAATTGAGTCTTTCAAGCATTTGCCTATCACAATTAATTGTATTGAGCTGTGGCACATCCAATTTTTCTGCGATTTTTTCAAAACCTATTTTAGATTTATTAGGTAGAACAAAGTATGTAAACATATAATTTCCACCATTCATTTTTACGAGTGCCTTTGAGGCCAATTCATCGAAAATATTCTTATCAACTAACATTACTGGATCTAAAACACTTTGTGCATTTATTCCAAATTCTTTTAATATAGCCTTTCCCGAATCTTCCCGCGTAGATACAACATCAAATTTGCTGATCAATTGCTGGAATCTATTCTTTTCTTCTTCTGTACCGTTAAAGTTATCACTGCCGAATGAAGCTCCATATGCAATCTTTTTTCTATAGCCAGAAACATAATCAAACATATATGAATCAATAGCATCTGCACGCATCAATTTATAGTTCCATATTTGATCTGATCCTGACACAAAATTTTTCACACGCACATTTAACTCTCTCTGATCGTCAAATGATTTATGAATTCGTGCCACATCATAATATGGATATAATGCTTCTCTAACATTGCTCAGTTTAGGGATATCATACCCAGGAATGTTTGCTCTTCTTTCAACCATAATTACATTCATCCCGAAACTTTTTATCAGTCTATATAGCGCATAATATGTTAACATGCCTCCATAATTGTGTACCGTCCAACACCCTGTGATTGCCACATCAAATTTCCAATTTATTGCATACTCAACGGCATCCGCAAATTTCATATTTTCGCTTATAAGCGAAAAAAACCGTTCTCGAAATAATGGTATCCGCCGTTTTACTATTGTCATGTTATGTGTTCTAAGAAATTCAAATGACAATTTTCGCATATTTGCAAAATTGTTTCTAATTTTATCAAATATTTTTTCTGCCTTGAAATTATTAACAGTTAAACAACTAATTCCCTTTTCAAAGTTTTCTTTGAAATATAATTGTTTAGCATGCCATAAATCTCCTATTGTAAAATCTGATTTTCTCGGCCACACAGCAAATTGACAATTATAACATGCTGTATAATTTATACATTTATTTAAATATGCCTTTAAATAAGGATCTCGGATTCCTTGAATCATATATTCACTGTCATCGTCAAATACTATTTGAATACCAGATTCATCCCAACCATATTTTTTAGGTCGCATATTTATAGTTTTAATTTTTTTCCCAAATGATATTTCCTCAATATATTTTCCATATACTTTCTCAGAAGGTACACCTGAACAAATCAAATCTACTGTCACTAGCTTCTCATATTCTTTCCCCAAAACATTATAAAGTGCAACAACTTGACAAGGTGTTCCAGAAAATAGAACATACTCATCATTCTCTAACTTTTCTCTAATTTCGTTAAAGATATTTCCCAGATCTGATCGCACGTATTTACTGCCACGCAACTTATATAGTTCTTCTTTGTTTGATATCATTATATGAGAAACGGTTCGAAAATCCCTATCATATGCGGCTCCACATACATATCCATTTCGTTCAAAAATATAATCACATAGCACTGAAAATGCACCGCCTGATGAACTTTGTCTCAAAACCTCTTCATTTGCAATCACGCCATAGCACCCGGGATTTTCATAATTTGTTGAAAAATAATCAATCTGCGGACATACATACTCGCACTGATTACAATTAATACACTTATCTTCATCAATGTAAGGTTTTCTAAAGCCTTGTACATCAACGACCATACTAATTGCCCCTACTGAGCACACTTTTTCACATGTTCCACAACCAACACATTGATCTTTTAAATTTATTATTTTAGATACCATCTTTCCCCCTCGCCATTTTATCATTACAAAGTGTCATCTATTATAAACTCATCCTGCATAAACACATCACGTTTCGTACTTATTGCGTATGACATCTTTAATCCAGATGGTTTTTCATCGTTTACTAGAATTCTTTCACCATATGGTAGACCAAATATAATCTGATCATATCGAATTCCTTTATCAAACAAAAATTTTAATGTTTCCTCTTGATATTCCATTGTTCTGGATGTCAAAAAAATAATCTTGTCATTTTCAGGCAATGCATCTAAAAATTCTTTTGCACCATCTAATAAACTATCTTTTCCATCAATTTTGTATCCATTGTGTTTTACTATCGTACCATCCAAATCAAATAACCAGGTTTTCCCCAAAGATGACATTCTATGATTATTTTTCATTTCTTAACTTTGCTCCTATTCCTCCGCCCGGATGATTAACTCTAAAATCATCTAACGTAATGCCCATTCTTTCTGCAATATCCAACGCGAGTCCCTGCAATAAAATCAGGTATACACTAGTTGAATTATTTGGAATAATATCCCATTTATCGCCTTCATTTTCTAAGTTCATAATAAGTTGTTTATTACAGATGCTCGCTAATTTACAATCAGTGCTGAATGTCATCAACCACATATCTGTTCCTCTGTCCAATAAATGCTCTGCAAGTTCCACTGATTCCCTTGTGTTTCCACTTTTGGACAATAATATCAACAAATCATCTGATCTGATTACTCCTAAATCACCATGCATAGCTGTATTAGTATGCAAAAATCTTGCATCCAATCCCATAGAATTCATAGTGCCCACAAACTTCTCGCAAATTGGAACGTTTTTTCCTAAACCACTCGCAATTATTTTTCCACCATTTTTCAAAGTTTTTACGCATTCATTGATCAAATCTGTATACACAGATTCATCTACCGATTCAATTGATTCTTTTATCACAGCTAACACATCTTCAAAATATTCTCTTTTCATTAGTTTTTGCGCTCCTCTATCGCTTCATTCAATAATAACAATCCTTTATAAAATGCCCCACAAATCGAATCATAATCTTGCCACGCATAGGTGGTTAGTGATAAATATATTATCGTATGCAATAATTTCATTTGATATTGAGTTACTTTTCCCTCTAACAATTTAAAGAAATCCGCTTCCATATCTTCCCAGTGATTTGATTCAATTTCTAAATCAACATGATCCTTTTCTATTTTTAATGTAAACCTTTTCAAATTAAATTGATCATAATTTCCAACTATGGAATAATATAATTTAACCCAATCATATGCTGGATCCCCTAACAATTCAGTTTTGCCAAAATACCCTCTTGGATCAATCATTACTGGCGAACCATCTTCTCTTAACATCATGTTACTAAAGGTACAGTCCCCATGTATCAATTCAAACTTTTGTGGCATAAACTTCATAACCTCTTGCTCCAATTCTTCTTTACAGAAAAACACATTTAAGCACTTAGTATTATTTATAACAATATACTTATCATGGGCAAACGGAACCAAATCGTACACTTTTTTCAATCTTGCAAATGTTTTGCCAATATAGGCATCATAATAACTATTTCTATCAGCATCACATTGTTCCATTTTATGAATTTCACTTAAGCACTCTATTAATTCTTTTAAGATGTTATATTTTTCTTCATAGGAGCAATCTATTTCATAAATATTCTTTCCTCTTATTCGTTCTAAAATCAAAGGGGTGGTACTATATATGATTGGTATGTTTCTATATCCTTCATTTTTAATTTTTTCATACCACGTAATTTCTCTTACCGCTAAATCTTTTCCTTGCTGATCTATTGGCTCCTTAATAACCCGATCTTTTTCAAATACCATTCGATTAAATGGTCTGCACTTACTTATTTCTAAATTACTTAGATCTTCTATTAAGCCATACTCGTTTGTATCAACCAAATTTTGTTTGTCAAATACGAGATTACTAACACTAAGCCATCTAACAAATTCGCCATCTTCTGGCACACTACTAATTTCTGATTTGCTCTTAAAAATAAAATGTCCTGCAACTCCATTCTCTCTACTACGTTCTTCCTTAAACCTTCCTCTCTCAAATTTCCATCTACATGTAAATCCTTTTGATATTCCCACATAATTTTTTTCTGCTTGTGGGAATTCATAATTTTGAGGGAGAATAAGGTCACTCCATATAAGCATAAACGATTTATTTTTTGGGATAATTTTGATTGCTTCCCTTATCCCTGCGCAAGTTCCTTGTTTTCCTCTAGCATCAATCAATTTATAATCAACTTGTGCAAACGCTTTCAAATATCGTTCCATAACATCATATTTATAATCACCAATAATAATAAATTTTTGATTAGGAAATTGGCGAAACAAATGAAAAATCATAGGCAAATTGTTTATAGGAACTAACGCTTTAGGTTTGTTATAAGTCAACTGCTTCATTCTAGTTCCTTTTCCACCAGCTTGTACAACTATATATTCTACATTCATCTTTTTATTCCTTTACACATTTTATAATTTGATCTATCATCTTATAAAATTGAATACCTTCATATTCAATTTCAATTGCATCATCACACAGTTCATTTTTATTCAAAGAGAAATAATCTAAATTACTCCCATCTCCCCAGAAAATATATGGCTGATATATAATTATTTTTTTGCATTTTGCTGAACTTACAATGTCACAAAAACCACTTCTTATACCAATAAAAAATCCACATTTTTCCAGTACTGGAACAGAAATATCATAATCAAACCGAAGTTCAATTGTACCCTCAACTGCTTTTTCTGATGGTCCGCCACAATTAGTGCCAACAACATAGCCTTCCAGTTTTAATCTTTTAGCAAGTTCTACCCAAACCCAAGGTGGGATTGCAGGCAATGTATTTACATATGGCGAAAGCACAACCGTATTATTAGGCTCTAATCTATGCTTAAAAAAAAGATCTGCAATTCTTTTACTCTCATAATTAAATTCTGGTAGTTGTTTACCATCTTGAACATTACAGCAAAAAACATTATAAATATACATATCCACAAATCTTGTTTCTTTTACATTTCTTAAATTTTCGAGAATTCCACAATAATTTTGCATAGGATCATGATGCATAATTCCTATACCTTCAAACTCCTCTCCCACAACCATATATAAATATGTCAGTTTATCCGCTTCATCTTGCGATATCTGAACCACATTATTAATTGCAAATAAATTTGCCACTTTATAATTTGCTCTTCCAATTACTGCCAATACATAATCTTTAATATTGTGTTTTTTTATGTAATTCTGCAGATATAGTCCAACTAAATAAACATCCCCCGTTCCTGAATATGGACATACTAACAATTTTGTTGCAGTTGGAAAACCATTCATTATTTTTTCATATATTTCACAAGCAGGTTTCAGCGAACCATTATAAACATCTCCTACAATATCTCTAACTTCAGGAGCATACTCTTTTTTGCATTCTTCGTCTTGTTTTGTTGTAAGATAGGAGCCCTGATCCCAAAATAATAATGGTTGTGTTTTTTTTCTAACTCTATAATGCCAATTCAAACTAAGCAGAATTCTCCAATGCTTTAATCGATTTGTATAATGCTCTTGAAGATTTTCTTGTACATATCTCTCATATTCGTATTTTACGTTAGGATTTTTTTCCACTAGATATCTATAAAACATCCTTACAACTCCTTACATCTTTTGAAATGGAATCAATTTATAAACTCCTATAGCAATTAATTCCTCTTCCGTTATTTCATTCTTTCCAATCATATTTGAGGCATCCCTGCAAAATGGTTTAGAAAATGAAACTATTTCAAAATTTTTTTCAAACGGAAAATAAGAATAATATGTAATAAGCGCATCAACATCTTCTTTGTTTAATTCAATTACTTGATGTAGCGAACTAGCATATCTATCTATATTTTTTTTGACATATACACTATCTGTACATACACAAATTCCTTCAATTGAATTTCTAATTGCAAATGCATCCATATACTTCATACCATATGTTAGAATTTCTTCTTTGTCATTTGGAAACAATAAAATAAAATCATTTTTTTTTAATAACTTTTTTCCAACTTTGTTCCACACACGCTCTCCATTTTTTGCAATTTTCATTTTTTCATCTAATATTTGTTCCATTTTCGATTGCAATTCCATATACTCCTCTTGCAAAGATTTCCCTCCTATCCATTCCATGAACTCCAATTAAATAGTGACCATTTCTTCGAAACGGCTCACATAATGATGCATAATAAAATCTCGAATCAAAATCTTTATACAAATAAAACTGTTTCAATCCGTTTTCAAATAATTGATTTATCCTCGAAGAAAAAATTTTAGGATTATGCTCTATTTCTATAGATTCAATCCCTTTAATTTGATTGCCCAATAATAGAAATGCATTATCATACTCTTTTTGTTTTATTAATGTTTCAACTAAATCTATTGCATAGTTTTCATCCCCCTTTGCACTGTTAGGGATCAATATTATTGCTGTATTACCGACTTCTTGAACACTTCTAACCAAGTAACTCCAATAAACTGAGCCAACAATCATTTTCCCAATACGTTTAATAAATTCCATCACTTCCATTCAATCTCCTTACATTCCGCTTTATACCCCATTTTATTTAGTGACCAAAAATCAATAATAGACCCATTAATCCAAGACTCAGCGCCAAAAATTGGATAATATATCGTTTTTTTGCATTGTGCCTGACTAATTAAATCCATAATTCCACTTCTTACTCCAACAATTTCCCCCGCATATTCAACCAAACCATAAATCTGTTCAAGCTCGCAGCTTATCGGAATTGTACCTTGTATTGCTTTCTCATCTCCAAAAATATATGTATATACTTTTTTCCCTTCGCTGACATATTTCTCTATTATTGGATTCCAAAAAAGCATTGATGGCACATGCAATGTATTTGCATATGGGAAAAAAATAACACTATTGTTTTTTTTAACTAAGTCATAATTTTTATATTTTTTTTGTATAGGATAAACTCTATCATCACATCCATATCCTCTAAAAATCATAATTTCCAACAAATCAGAAAAACTTAATCCATGTATCCCATTAAATCGAAATGCAATTCCGGAATGCTCTTCAATTGCTTGATAATGCAATATTAAAACTTTATCTTCTGCAATCTCCATGAACTGCAAATATTTAATTAATGCATTCGTTTGATTCTGCGATAATTCAATCAAATTACTAAATTGGTATAACTCATAAATTTTTTTTGAAGCATTCCCGATGTAGGTTAAAATATCCCCCTCTGTAAAATAATTTTTTAAATATGAACCAATAACAAATGCATCCCCAATCGCTGGATGTTGACTAATATAGATTCTATAATTATTACTTTTACGTCTTAATTCTTTATAGATTTTTCTTCCCTCAAAAAGTTTTTTTATGTTTTCGAACATGTTTTTACTTTTATTACTAAACATTCTGTTTACTACATTTCCGCTATTATGTCTTCAATCCGAGTATTCAAGAAAATAGTACCTATCACATATACAGAACTTGCATATCCGCCTAGTATTAACCACAAATTTATGTCAGGGATTAAATTATTCATTATGCAACTTCTAGCTATTGTAATAGCAATATACAAAGGATTTGCAAGCATACATTTTTGCATCAACGGTGATAACCTATCGGCTTGATAAAAAATAGCCGAACCATACATTAACATGAGTGTAAATATTTTATAAAAATATGTGACATCAGCTAATGTAACATTTATAACTGCAAGTATTTTTCCAATTCCAAGCATTAAAATAAACAATAACAAAATATCCATGATCACAAACAACCACGTTACACTTGGCGAAACTCTATATAATGCAATAACGAAGAAATAAATTAACAACGAGAACAGAAAGTTTCTATATGCTAATAATATTTTTTCTAGTACATATACATTTTTCCCTATCTTTGTTTTTAAAAGAAATCCCCTATTTTCTATCAGGCAATTTAGACACATAGACGTGCCAGATGTAAATAACTCATAAATTACAGTTCCGGTTAAAACAAATAATGGAAATCTGTTAATTGTGTTATTACCTATCATCTTTCCAAACACCAGCACCATCACCACCATATTAATGAGCGGATTAATCACTTCCCACAATTCGCCCATAAACGTGGATGACAGGCTTCTTTTTTTATCACGTATCACAAGCTGATGAATGACGAACATGTTCTGCCGTAGTTCGTCCACTCTTCGCTCAATTATCTGCTGCGTCTTTCCCACTATAATCTCTCCACTACTTCATTCTCATATTTTTTGAATATCAGGATTCCAAACACAAGCATCCCGAATGCCCACGCAACCATCTGTACAAGGTACATCCTCTCCGGCCACTGACCATACACAACACATTGGCGCATCACATAGATGTATGCATACACCGGATTGTGCTTTATCACCCATTTGACTCCATCCGACACCCATTCTACAGAGTAGAACATCGCCACGAAGAATCGCAGAATGAAGATAAAATTGGAATAGATATTCCTTGCATCCCTCTGGAACACGAACCAGATGGATACCACATATGACATTCCTGCTGTAAAAAGCAGAAGCAACAACAATACCACCGGAATCATAAGATAATACCATGTCACCCTTGCGCGATACCATGCTAATACTGCTGCAAACGGAATACATCCGAGCAGGAAATTGACGAAGGCTGTCAGGACGCGTGACAGCACAAACAGTTCGCGCGGAAGCTTCGATTTGATCAGCAAATTCCGGTTATCCTTCAGCGTTGTGAGCGAGGTCTGCGTCGCTGTGGCAAAGAATTCGAAGATGAGGAATCCGACAAAGTAATATGCCGGGTATTTCTCGATTCCTTTGTTGAAGATCGTTGAGAACAGTACAACAACTAATGCCATACGCATCAGCGGATACACGCAGCTCCACAGGATTCCAAGGAAGCTCCTTGCGTATTTTCGCTTTAATTCTCTCTTGGTCAGCTCCCAGAGAACAAACCAATATTGTTTTATGTCCATTTTGTTTCTCATTGTGCCTTATCCATCCGATCGTAAGCTGCCATCACACCGAGGAAAATCGTATAGAATGCATATGTCAGAATATACGGACCGGTCATTAGTCCTTGTCCGATGAATCCGGTTAATGCCGCCAGAACTGCTGCCTTCTCTGATTTTCTGCTTTTTCCTCGTGCATATATGATATACGGCAGAATATACATCATCAGCTTTAATACGGTTCCCACAATACCGGTTGTCACAAGGTATTCCAGCAGATCATTGTGTGCCGTACAGTAAAACCAGTTCCACTCAACGTAGAAGTCGGCTTTCGCAATCTGCGCCTGTGTAACAGTATCAAGTAGTCCCGGTCCAACGCCCATGATTTTCTGCCATATGCTTCCATCCAGAAATCCGTTGAATGCGAAGTACCAGATAGATCCTCGATAATTGAATAATTCCAGACTGTAATTGTAAATCAGATAGTATACTAGTCCAATTACTCCGATGAGAATCAATTCAATCCATATCTTGCTAAAGTATCGCTCAACAATTCGATTTACCTTCTTCCGAGCCTTCACCGACAAGGCACTTGTCACTAAAAGGAATACCATAATAATGATTCCAACAGCTCCCGGAATGAGATACAGATGATGCTGCAGAAGCAGTAATGTAACCGTATCCATGTCAATCGGGCGAGGGGTACATGGCTTTCTCCACAACACCTCCGCGGCTACTCCCGCTACCGTAAATAGGATTCCGTTGATGGCAAGATTCATCAGCCGGCTCGTCTTCTGCAAGGAATACCATATGACAAAAAGCATCGCCACTCCGATCCCAAGATACGTTGTGTTGGTAAGCGTTAGAAACAAACTAAAATACGCAATCAGCAGTAACAGATAGATACACAATTTCTTGAGTTTCCCCTGTATGAATCCCGGTGCCAGAATAAAAAACGGAATAATCACCGACAGATACGCTGCCCAGAAATTGATATTGCCGATTGTCGAGATAAAGATGTTGTATTGTAACGGTATCTCATCGTGCATTACAAGGAAGTCGTATCCCAACCGGTCGATCACACCGATTACAAGGACTGCCAGTGTTCCACAATACAGATATGCCCATATATCGCCTTTTCCGGAATAACATCTGGAGATGGCAAAGTATAAAAACACGCTGCAAACAATCATTAGGGTGCCAACGTCCCATGCCGCCTCTCCTGTCAACGACTGTTCTACATCCGAACCATATACGGTCGATACGACTGCTACGATTCCGAACAGGATCATAGTGATATCCAACGCGCTCGTTTTATGAAATTCCTTCTTTATGTTTTCTTTCAGCTGCTTATGCCTGATTGTAAGACAGAAGCTGACCAGCAGACTGCAGACCAGTATGCCTGCAAGTATCAGTGTAAACAGTCCATATACGTCTCTTTTATCATGTAATATGTTGTAATAATTGTCCGAATAATACAGTGGCAGCAATGTGAACATCAACACCACAAACATCTTGACGGACTCTTCTCTAATCTTTTTCAAGAATATTTCCCCTATTGTCAAAACTAATAGGAGCCAGAGTACTCTGACTCCTACAGTAAACTCACATTTTTGTTAATACTATTTTGTTGTTGTTTTCTTTACGGTTGTCCACTTAGAGTAAACTTTCTTACCATTCTCATCCAGTGTGTATGCACGGACACGAATATAGTAAGTTGTCTTCTTCTTGAGCTTCTTAATCTTGTAAGATGTCTTCTTTGTTGTTGCAGACTTTGTAGTCTTCTTTGTGAATTTCTTGGATGTAGAGTACTGGATCTGATATCCCTCTGCACCAGCTACTTTTTTGATCGTAACGGTAGCAGTATTTGCCTTTGCTGCAACAGTTGCCTTTGCAGGCTTCTTTACAGTAACCTCCTGCTCAGGTGTTGCATCTGTAGCAGTCTGTGCTGCAGTTGCGGCATATACAGGTGTTGCTACGGCAGGTGCTACCGTCGTTGTAAGTACGGTTGCTGCTAATACAAGTGCAGCTAACTTTTTCATTTTCATGACAATAGTCTCCTTTCCCAATGTGAGTTTTATATAAAAAATCTGAGCTCAGATTTTTTACCAGATTATGATTCGTTGTACTGCATGCGATAGGCCCGACATACTTTATGCGGTTCGCCAATCATTCGCATGTTTCCCTGCTCGATCCATACCACTTTTGTACAGTTGTCAATAATGGTCTGCATACCGTGCGATACCATAAGCACGGTCGAACCTCCATGGATTAATTCTTTGATTCTTGCCAGACTCTTCTTGCGGAAGAACTCGTCTCCTACCGAAAGTACTTCATCCAATATCAATATCTCTGCTGCGCCTGCAACCGTCGCGATCGAGAACCCGAGTCGTGACACCATTCCGGAAGAAAAGTTCTTCACTTTTTCTTCCATGAAGCCTTCCAATTCTGCAAAATCTACAATTTCCTGATAATGTTCATCGATAAAACTTCTGGAGTATCCAATGATTGCTCCATTGAGATATACATTTTCTTTTGCGGACAATTCCATATCAAATCCGGTTCCGAGTGTAAGCAGCTGTACCTTGCTTTGGTCCACACTTACCTGTCCGCTTGTCGGGTTGAGCGCACCGGATACAATCTTAAGAAGTGTCGATTTACCGGATCCGTTTGTTCCAATAATTCCAACAATTTCACCTTTATACACATTGAAGTTGATATGGTTTAATGCATATAATTCTTTGTACGACATCTGCTTGCGCAGCGTCTGGATCATATATTCCTTGATTCCGGATACATTGTTCGTTGCAATACGAAAACGCATCGTCAAATCCTGCACCTGAATTACCGGCGCATCCTCATGCTTCGCCTTCTCCTGTTCCAGATAAGGCAGGATGGTCCTGGCATTCTCTTCTGCCTCCCGCAACTTCTGCTGCTGAAATTGTTTATTTTCTTCTGTATAGTCTACGGTCGTGCGCTGCTCATCAAATTTCTCATATACCATTTGTAGAATGCAGGCACTTACCGCTAATACTCCAACTGCTTCAAACATTTATTTAATCCTTTGTTTTCTTGCTTTCATACTTTGTCTTAAATAGGTGAGGTACTTTGCTCTTCTTGCGGCTCTCAGATTGGAGGCAACGTGCTTCCCTGCATTCACGATAGTTCCCTCGATCCAGCCACTCTCATGCAGTTCCTGATGAGACAGTCCCAGCATAATCAAAAGCTTCTTACAAATCCGTAGATTACGAATTTCCTTTTGGCTTAATTCATTTGCAATCCCTCTCATGTGATCATCTGCCAGATCGTCAGAGAAAAGCTGCCTGCCATACCAATCAGCTTCCCACGCATTCGGTGTTGCCATCACAGTACTGTAAAGCTGCTGCACCATACGAATTTCCTTACCATCAGACAGAATTTGTTTTTCAGGTATCGCATTGACGTTGACTTGTACAATATCTGCCTGTCTTGCGATACTCACCAAAATCTCCATATAACGTTCCAGAATATGATGATTTCTTCTCAGGTTATCTTTATTCGGATTATCAATCTCCGAAAATACTGGTTCATATTGTCCGTTGCCATATCCTTTTACCATCGGGCACGGTTCGCTGTACATCACCTCATACAGGCAATTGCTGAACTCTGCCTTACGCCGGATGCTTCCCTGCGGCTCAAAAAAATATGCTTTATAATGACAACTGTTTCGTTCCCTCGGTAAAGCATACAGTCCAAAATAATATCCGGTGATCTGGATCTCAGGTTGCGACTCTTTTAGTATATTTCTCAGACTCTGCTGAATGGTTCCCACCCAGCCGCTATCAACCACACCATACCTGACCGGATCCAATAGTCCTTCCCGCTTTAAATAACCAATGGTACTGTTATAAGCAGCTTTGGACCTTACATAAATCGTGTCCAACAAATCCGTCTTATGTTCTCTGCAACACTTTAGGACATATTGCTTGAGTTCTGTAATTTGTCTCGGGTTCAGATTCTTTCTCAATATTCCATTACAGTGAAGTTCTTCACTGATACGACTGATTTCTTCTTTCTTAAGACCTGCCCTCTTCAATATCTGATAAAGACTGACATCGATCCCTGACAGGAAAATGCGGTCCAGACATTGTTCGCCCAACAGATGGTATTCTGGTATCCGAAGCGAATACCTTGATACACGCAAATAACGAATTTCAACCGGAACGTTTAACTTCTCTGTGAGTTTCCTGGCTACCAGATACATAGGATATGCATCTCTGGCGAGGAAATATAGCCTTTTGTGTCCATCCCTGACAGCCTCCTCCAATACCCACGCAACGTATCGTACCAATGCCGGAGCCCAGCAGACAACATACATCTGATCTTCCGGTTCATCCAATTCTGTTATGCACTGTTGCGCCGTCCGATACAGGAGTTCATCCTGCTTTAATATCTCAAGATAGGTTTCTATTCTTGGTGCTGTATTCTGCTGTTTTCCATACTTTGTCATACATCTCACCCATTCCCGTTACAATTCGGCAATCCGTTCCTTGGCTTTTGCCGTCAAGGCTGATGGAACGATCCGGCTTGCAATAGGACGGAAGATATACAACCATCCTTTTGGCCATAAAATGCCTAAGCCTCGGAAACCCTCATATCGAACCTGCCCCTCTCTAAAACGATTAATCCATGAGCGGGTATGGTACTTCTTCCGATCAACACGATAGTATAGTAATGTCTTCTGAATGTTGTATCCTTTATAGCCTAATCCGAACAGTCGCATGAATAATTCATAATCTTCACATCGAAGAGTCTTCTTGCTTTCTGCATAGCCTGCTACTTTCTTAAACAGACTGGCGCGGTACATAACGGTCGGATGTATATAAGGCGAATATTTCAGATAGTCTTCTGTTCCCGGATTCTCCGGTCGTATTCCATCTCCCCAGATTCCATTCTCATCCATCAATTTGCAGTTGGATCCACACCACATGTATTCCGGATGTTGTTCAAGAAACATAATCTCTTCTGCAAAACGATTCGGATAGGACACATCATCCGCATCCATACGTGCCAAATATTTGCCCCTTGCAATATCGATGCACCGATTTAATGCATATCCCAATCCATGATTCTCCTGCGAAGTAATCACATGGATTCTTGTATCTCTATCACGTAAACCAGTGATATATTCGTTTACTTCTCTTAGCGAAGAACCATCGTTGTAAATCAGGAATTCGAAATTATCGTACGATTGATTCAAGACCGAACTGACTGCTTTATCAAACACGGTTAAGTCCCGTTGATTATAGACCCCCATAATTACAGAGATCATTGGAGCCGCAGTCTCATATTCGACGGAAACAAATTTGTTTTCCGGCAGTCTCGCATAGATCTGCCGCATTCGTTTCTCAGATTGCTGCAGTGAAAATTGTTGAACAGACTGCAACGCATTCTTTGCAAATAACTCTCTCTTTTGGGAATTCTCATACATAAACTGGATTGCCTGCGCAAATTCCCGGACAGAATCCGCCTGACATACCAATCCATTCTCATGGTCTGTAATATATTCTCTCGTTCCACGATTATCAGCGACAATTAACGGAATACCACTAGCCATCGCTTCCAGTGCTGCCATCCCCATTCCTTCACGAATGGATGGAAAAACCGACAGATCTGCCGTCTTCATTATTTCTGGCATATCATTTCTATATCCACGTAAAATAACCCGATCCGACAGTCCATTCCTCTGAATTTCTTCATCCAACGCATCGTGACGATCACCTTCTCCGCAAATACTGTAATAAATATTTTTATTTTGGAGCTGCGCCAGCGCTTTAATTACGACGATGTGATTTTTGTTTTCATTGAGCTCTCCAGCAGACACGATATGGAACGCATCACGAGGTATTCCCCATTGTTCTCGGATCACAGCGCTTTTTTCACGATTCTCATTATGCGCTTCTATTGGTTCAAACAGGCCAAGATCTACTCCAACACCGGGAATCAGTTCTGCACTTCCATGCTTCTTATAACGAAACCTCTTTGCCCGGTTATAATCTTCATGATTAATGGTAATAATAATATCAGACAACTTTGCCAGCATCTTCTCTACAGGGTAATAGAACAACCAGTTTTTGACCGGCGCCCCCTTAAAGAAATGAAAACCATGGGCAGTATAGATAACAAATGGTTTTCTCTTACTGAATGCTGCAGCAAGACGTCCAAGCACGCCACCATTAGGATTGTGGCAATGTATGACGTCAATCTGCTCACGCTCTATAATTCTTGTAAGTTCTCTTAACGCCCATATATTTTTCTTGATTTTGAAGGGATTTTTTTCAATGCTGATATGATGTAATACAACACCCATGTTCCGAAGTGTGTCATCCTTTACTTCATAAACAGGCACACCAAAGTTCGTTGCATAATGCACCTGATATCCTCTTTCTTGAAGAAGTTTGACATTATTTAATTCAAATTGAGACAAGAAACCACTTGTCGTGGTTATAATCAAAACCTTACTCATTCAACATTATCCCTTGTTATTTGCAGCATTTTCTCTTAGGTTTTACTATGATGTCAAAGTTTTATATTTATCATTCTAAATAATAGCACTTTACATCGTTTTGTCAAATGGAACTATACATTTACGATTATTATTACTGTACATTAGATTTTGTTTTTTCTGTTGTCAACTCTTCTTTATCGCCTCTGATTATTCACATTCACTTATTATCTTATAGAATATACATAATTGTTAGACAACTTTAATAAATTTTTAGATTTTGGAGATTATTAATGAAGAATTCTTTATATGAACGCATTCACGATCTTCGTGAACGATCCGGAATGACGCAGACCGATCTTGCACTACGCATGGGTGTGACAAGGTCCGGTGTTAACGCATGGGAAATGGGCATTTCTAAACCAACTCTTGACAATCTGGTTACTCTCAGCAGAATCTTTCACACAACAACCGATTATCTCTTAGGCATTGATAAAGAAGATACCGTTGTAATCACAGATTTCACCGTAGAAGAAAAAGAACTTATTATGCGAATGGTTAATTATATGGAAGGTGTTCATAATATCAATTCCAAGAATGCCGCAAAATCAACACATCCTTACACCCCATCGGAAAAGAATAGTCAGAAATAAAAATGCAAAAAAATCCCGGAAGCCAGGCTTCCGGGATAAAATCTTTGATATATACTCCGATAAGAGAAATTATCTCTTTGAGAACTGTGGTGCTCTACGCGCTGCTTTGAGACCGTATTGCGCGAGTTTTTGAGCTGTTTTCCCTTGATACTCCGGGCTTTTCCGGCTTTCTG
>OLSD01001392.1_pt1 | contig 20139 bp, 14 predicted proteins | sample 1672211 | NCBI WGS metagenome assembly OLSD01 (sample SAMEA3136659, study PRJEB25190) | human gut metagenome | reverse complement strand
TTCATTGTCGGGAACAGGATCACATCGCGGATGGAGCTTGCGCCGCACAGCAGCATGGCGCAGCGGTCAATGCCGAAGCCCAAGCCGCCGGTGGGCGGCATGCCGTATTCAAGCGCCATGACGAAGTCCTCGTCCATCATGTTGGCCTCTTCATCGCCGTGGGCGCGCTTTTCGGCCTGTGCTTTGAAGCGCTGATACTGGTCGATGGGGTCGTTGAGCTCAGAGAAGGCGTTGCCCATCTCGCAGCCGCAGATGAACATCTCATAGCGCTCGGTCAGCGCGGGCTGTTCGGGGCTGCGCTTGGCCAGCGGGCTGACCTCCACGGGGTACATGGTGATGAATGTCGGCTGGATGAGCGTGGACTCGACCTTCTGGTCGAACGTCTCATAGAGCGCGTTGCCCCACGTGTGGGCGACGTTTTCCATGTCCACGCCCACGCTCTTGGCGAGGGCGACTGCCGCGTCCGCGTCGCCGAGGATGGCCATGAAGTCCGCCCCCGTGACGTCCTTGACAGCGTCGGCCATGGTCACGCGGCGCCAGCTCGGCGTGAGGTCCACATCGTGGCCCAGCCACTGGAGCTGATACGTGCCGAGAATCTCCTTGGCCGCGCCGGAGAGGATGCCTTCGAGGATGTCCATCATGCCGTCGAGGTTGGTATAGGCCTGATAGAGCTCACAGGTCGTGAACTCCGGATTGTGCTTGGTGTCCATGCCCTCGTTGCGGAAGATGCGGCCGACCTCATACACGCGCTCAATGCCGCCGACGATCAGGCGCTTGAGGTGCAGCTCGGTCGCAATGCGCATATACATATCAATGTCAAGCGTGTTGTGGTGCGTGATGAACGGGCGCGCCGTCGCGCCGCCGGCGATGGGGCTGAGCACGGGGGTCTCGACCTCCATGAAGCCCAGGCCGTCCAAATAGCGGCGCAGATAGGCCACGAACCGGCTGCGGATCTGGAAATTGCGCTTGCTCTCAGGGTTCATGATGAGATCCACATAGCGCTGGCGGTAGCGCAGCTCCGTGTTCGTCATGCCATGGAACTTCTCCGGCAGCGGGCGTAGGGACTTGCTGAGCAGCGTGACCTGCTGCACGTGGATGGAGATCTCCCCTGTCTTGGTCTTGAACGCATAGCCGCGCACGCCGATGATGTCGCCAATGTCATACTTGCGGAAATCGGCAAACTCCTGCTCGGTGACGGCGTCCTTGCGGACGTAGAGCTGGATCTGGCCGCGGTCGTCCTGAATGTCGCAGAAGATGGCCTTGCCCATGCCGCGCTTGGACATGATACGGCCGGCGGCTTGCAGCGTTTTGCCGTCATAGGCGTCAAAATCGTTCTTGATATCCGCCGAATAGGCGCTGCGCTCAAAGCGCGTCTGCACAAAGGGGTCGCGCCCGGCGTCCTGCAGCGCCTTGAGCTTGTCGCGGCGCACCTGAAGGATCTCGGACAGGGACGGCTCTGCCGCCGCCTGCTGGTTCTTTCTCTCTTCGTTCATGATGGACTCCTCAGTCTTCGTTTTCGACGGCGATGATCTTAAACTGCAGCTCGCCGACCGGGGCTGTGACCGTGACGGTCTCGCCGACCTTGTGGCCCTTGAGCGCGAAGCCGAACGGGCTGTCGTCCGAAATGCAGCCCTCCATGGGGTTGGCCTCCTGCGAGCCGACGATGGTGTACTCCTCTTCCGCGTCCTCGTCGACGTCGAGCACACGCACGTGGCTGCCGATGGTCACGACGTCCGCCGCGACCTCGACCTTCTCCACGACCTCGGCGTTATCGATCAGGTCCGTGATCTCGGCAATGCGGGAGTAGAGCTTGCCCTGCTCCGTCTTGGCCTCGTCATACTCGCTGTTCTCCGACAGGTCGCCGAACGAGCGCGCCTCCTTGATGAGCTCCGCGACTTCTTTCTCGCGGGTCGTCTCGAGGTAATGCAGTTCTTCCTTGAGCGTGTCCAGACGCTCCTGACTCATCTTATATCTGCTGTCGATCGCCATAATCCGTCTCCTTATATCATTGAAATTTCAGTATATCTCCGTTGATTCAGCGCAGCGCAGCGATCGCTGCCTCAAGCTGCGCATCGACATCGCTGTCCGCGGCCGGGGCCACGACGACATCCGGCACAAGGCCGCCCTGCTCGGACAGGTCCACGCGGTTGGGCGTGAGATACTTCCGGCTCGAGATGTGCACGGCGCTGCCGTCCGGAAGCGCGATGGTCGTCTGGCTGCGGCCCTTGCCGGTCGTGTTCTGGCCGACGATGGTCGCCCAGTCATACTCCTGCAGCGCGGCCGCGAAAAACTCCGCCGCACTGTAGGTATTGCCGTTGACGATGACCGCCATCGGCACTTTGACGCAGACGCTGTCGCTCTGCGTGACGGTCTCTTTTCCGTTGCCGTCGACGCTCACGAACAGGTCGCCCTGCGGCAGCAGGTGATCCAGGATCGTGATGAGCTCCGAGAGCAGGCCGCCGGGGTTATCGCGCAGGTCGAACACCAGCGACTTTGCGCCGAGGTCCAGCAGCTTATCGACTGCCTGGACGGCACGGCTGCCGCCGCCGGTCTCAAAGTTGCGGATCTGGACATAGCCGACGCCGTTATCCATGAGCTTATACGTCACGGGATCGGTGTAAATGACCGTACAGTCGAGCGTGACGGTCTGGCTCTTGCCGGCAGAGTCCTGAATGGTGAGCTTGAGCGTCTTGTTGAGCTTGGCGCGGATGGTGCTCTGCACGTCCGAGAGCGTCTTGCCCGTGACGTCCTCACCGTCGATCGCAGTGATGATGTCCCCCTGCTGGAGGCCGGCCTTCGCCGCGGGCGAGTCGCTCGTCACGGCTGTGATGCGAAAGCCCTTCGTCTTGTCGTCGAGCTGGATGGTCACGCCGATGCCGGCGTATTCATTGTTGGAGTACATCTGATAGGCTTTGTATTCCTCGGCCGTCATGTAATAGCTCCACTTATCGCCGATGGCGCTGATGATCGCGCTCGATGATGCGTCGCTGATCGCCGTGTCGTCCGCGTCGCCGATATAGTCTTTATCCACGACCTGCTTGACCTGCGCAAACTTCAGCGCGAGCTTAAAGTTGCTGCTGCCGCCGAACTTGCCGACGAAAATCATCGACGTGACCAGCGCAGTCACCAGAATACAGATCACACAGGCAAGGATACTCGCCCTCCAGCCGTGCATTCTGCCGCTTTTTCTGCGGGCGGGCACTTTTTCCGCCGCCTGTTCCTGTGGCTTGTGTTCGTCCATGCTATCCCTCCGGGTCCATTTGCCGCCTGCATTGGGCAGCCCCAATGCAGCAGATGAGCCGGGCAGCCATTTTCCGGCTGCCCGGCAGTTTCATTCAGTCAAAATATGTCCGATCAGCGCGCATAGTTGAGCGGGTTCTGGCGCACGCCGTTGACCGTGACCTCCCAGTGCAGATGCGGGCCGGTGGAGTTGCCGGTCGAGCCGACATAGCCGATCGTCTGGCCCTTGGAGACCTTCTGGCCGGAGGAGACCGCGATGGAACTCATGTGGCCGTAGAGCGTGGTGATGCCGTTGCCGTGGTTGATGACCACGCAGTTGCCGTAACCGGACACAGTGCCGGCCGTGATGACCGTGCCGCCGTCGGCCGCAACGATGGTCGCGCCATAGCTCGCGCCGATGTCCACACCGGAGTGATACTTCTGCGTGTGATAGATCGGATGCGTACGCCATCCGTAGGGGGACGTGATCGTGTGGCAGGACGGGCACGGCCACAGCATGGAGCCGGTAGCGCCGTTGTCCTTGCCCGCATCATAGCTGGGGTCGTTTTTCTTGTTCGCCTCTTCCTGGCGGCGCAGATCCTCGACCTGCTTATCGATCTGCGACCGAACGGCCTGCTCCTGCTTTTCGTACTGATCGTAGACGCTCTTATAAGCGTTGATATCCGACTCCAGGCTGGCGAGCAGCGCGTTGGCCTCGGACACCTTCTGCTGCAGCTCGACCTGCTTGGTCTCCAGCTCGGACTGCTTATCCTGCAGCTCGGTACGGGCGTCCTCAAGCTCGGCCTTGACGGTCTCGACCTTTTCACGAGCGGCCGTCATGTCGGCCTGCACCTGTTTATTGTATGCAATGACCTCGCCAACCATGTCCATGCGGGCAAGGAGGTCAGAGAGGCTGGTCGCCTCGAGCAGAATGGCGATGTAGGACATCTGGCCGTACTCCTCAAGATGGCGCACGCAGCCGCGGAAGCGGACCGTCTGGGCCTCTTCTTCCTGCTTGGCTTCCTCGAGCTCAACGCCCTTGTCCTCGATCTGCTGGTCATAGGCCGTGATCTGCTGCTTGACGACCTCGATCTCCTGCTGCGCCAGATCGTTTTCCTGATCCAGCGCGGCCTTCTGATCGACCACACTGGCCTTCTTGGAGCGGAGATTGTTGATGGTTTTCTGCTGCTCCTTCTGCTTGGCCTGCAGCTCCTTACGCTGCTGCGTGAGCTGGTTGATCTCCGACTGCGACGCCGCGCTGGCATTGATTGGGATCAGCGCCGTCATGAGCGAAACGATAAAAATCAACGCAAGCAGCACGCAAATGACGGATCGAACGACTTTGCGGTTCATCTTCATTCGATTTCCTCCTTAGACTTTCAGATAGTTGCGAATGGCCGTGAGGCCGCCGAACACGCCGACGAACACACCCACGCCAAGGAACACCAGCAGCAGCGGCAGCGCCACGGATGCAAACGGGAGCACCGTGATGATACCAGCCGCCATGGTGGACATGATCTTGCTGACGATCAGGCTGTAAAGTCCCCACTGGAGCAGGAACGCGACCAGACCGCCGACCAGGCCGAGCACAAGGCCCTCGACCACAAACGGCAGACGGATGAAGCCATTCGTCGCACCGACCATCTTCATGATGGCGATCTCTTCACGCCGGCCGAACGTGGCCAGCTTGATGGTGTTGGTCATAATAAACAGGGACACCGCGATGAGGATCACGATCAAAACGACGGAGACAACGCTCACAATGTTCCGGAACGTAATAAAGTTTTCCGCGTAATCCAGGTGCGCGGTCACATCGGCGATGCCGTCGACATTCTTGAGCGCGGCCTGCGTGTCCTTCATGAGCGACAGATCGTCGAGCGTCACGACGTAGCGATGACGAAAGACCGAGGCGTCAATGTTGTCAAAGAGGTCGGAGTCATACTCGGCCTCGAACGTCTGCATGGCCTGCTCGCGCGTGACGAATTCGACCGTGGCGACATTCGGCACTGCGGCGACCTGGGGCTCGATGGCCCGGGCCTCGTCCTCCGAGAGCGTCTCATCGACGTAGGCAATGACCTCGTTCTGATTTTGCAGGCGGTCGATGTTCGCGTCGATGTTGAGCGTCAGCAGCGAAAAGCTGCCCATGATGAGCAGGCACGCGATGATGATCGTGATCGACGCGAAGGACATGAAACCGTGCGTGAAGATGTTTTTCACGCCCTGCGTCATCAGGTAGTTGAATCTATTCAGCTTCATATCCGTAGTACCCGTCCAATCCGTCACTGATGACTCTTCCGGCGTCAATGGAGATGACGCGCTTGGAAAAAGCGTCGACCAGTTCCTTTTCGTGCGTCACCACGAGGACCGTGGTGCCGAGCTCATTGATCTTCTCCAGCAGCAGCATCAGCTCCAGACTGCGCACCGGGTCGAGGTTGCCGGTCGGCTCGTCCGCGATGATCATGCGCGGATTGTTCACGAGCGCGCGGGCGATGGCCACGCGCTGCTGCTCACCGCCGGAAAGCTCCGCCGGAAAGCGCTTTTCCCGGTCGGCCAGGCCGACCAACTCGAGCACCTGCGGCACGCGGCGGCGGATCTCCTTGTTGGATGCTCCCACCACGCGCATGGCAAACGCAACGTTTTCATACACCGTCATTTTGTCGATCAGGCGGAAATCCTGAAAAATGACGCCCAGTGTCCGGCGCAGCTTCGGCAGCTTGCGGCGCTTGATGCCCTGCATGTCAAAGCCGTTGACCGCGATCTGTCCGGATGTGGGGCTCAGCTCGCCGGTGATCAGTTTGATGATCGTCGTCTTGCCGGAGCCGGACGGCCCGACCAGAAACACGAACTCGCCCTCGTTGATCGTAAAACTGATCCCATTGAGGGCCGCAGCCTCCGTGTTCCCGTAGACCATCTTCACATCGTTCATTTGAACCATAAGATGTCCTCCAATATGTTGGGCTTACGCCCGCCCGGGTAGGTCTCAGAACTTGGCAGTGTTCTGAGAATCGAGGTATTGCTTTACCATGACCGCGACCTTGAAGAGGATTGCATCCTCAAACTCGCGCAGATCCAGGCCCGTGATCTTCTTGACTTTCTCCAACCGGTATACCAAAGTGTTTCGATGGACGTAGAGCTTGCGCGCCGTCTCCGAAACGTTGAGATTGTTCTCAAAGAAGCGATTGATCGTGTCGAGCGTGTCCTCATCGAGCGCCTCGATGGGGTTTTTCTTGAACGCTTCGGACAGGAACATCTCGCACAGCGTCGTCGGCAGCTGATAAATGATGCGGCCGATGCCGAGGTTGTCATAGTGAATGACCGGCTTCTCGTTTTCAAACACCTTGCCGACCTCGATGGCGACCTGCGCCTCCTTATAGCGGTCGGCCAGCTCGCGCAGGTGGTTGGCCGTCGTGCCGATGCCGATGACCGTCTGCACGTGCAGCTCCGTGTGCACGGCGCGCTCAATGCTCTCGGCCAGCGCGCAGACATCCTCCGAGGTCTCGTCCGGCGTCATTTCCTTGATGACGACAATGTCCGACTCGCTCACGCTGAGCACAAAATCATGCTGCCGGTCCGGGAACATGTTCTGGATCAGCTCGAGCACGGCGATATCCGTCACGTTCACCTGACGCACCAGCAGCACGGCGCGCGGCACGTCGGTGGTAAAATGCAGCTCCTTGGCGCGCACATACACGTCGCCGGGGAGAATGTTGTCCGAAATGATGTTCTTAACGAAGGCGGCCTTATTGTGCTTTTCCTCAAAGTTCGTGCTGGCCTCCGTCATGCCGACGGCCGCGAGAATGCAGATGCTGCGCGCCGTCTGGTCATTGCCCTCGACAAACACGGCATACTCAAAACGCGCCGTGCTGGCAGACAGAATCTTATACGTGCGTGCGTCCGTTGCAAACAGCTGCTCCTGCACTTCACCCACCGCAGCCTGAAAGTCATCCAGGCGCGAGCCGATCATCGAAAGCTCACTGCAGGCAATGACAAACCCCTGCTCGTCCACAACACCAATGCAGCGCGTGGTGGCATCTTTCATCTGAACGATCACGCCCTGAAAAATTCTGCTCGACATATCTTTTCCTCCTACGAACGGCCGCCGCAGTCTCCCACAGCACCTACCAATTTCCTACTTTACATAATAGCCGATTTATGTGCATTTTTCAATAGAAAAATGGTCGTTTTTTGTGAATAATTTTCGAAATTTCGTGAGATAGTCGGATAATTTCCCGAACTTTTGTAAATTATCACGAAGCTGGCAGCGAGAAAACGAGCATCGCCTCAGCGGGCTGCAATTCCCGGTAAGCGCCCGGTGACAGCGCGGAATCGAGCGTCAGCGCCCCGATCGACAGCCGGTGCAGTTGCAAAACGGGCGTCCCGCAGCCGGCCAGCATCCGCTTGACCATATGATATTTCCCCTCATAGACCGTGACGCGGCAGCCCCCCTGCTCCGGCAGCAGCTCCAGCCGGGCGGGCAGGCACTGCGTCCCGTCGCCGAGGACAACGCCCTGTGCAAAGCGGTCCACATCCGCGCTCGTGGGCTGTCCATCCGTGCGCGCGAAGTAGACCTTCGGCACGTGCTTTTTCGGCGTGATGACACGGTGGACATAGTCCCCGTCGTCCGTAACGAGCAGCAGGCCGGTCGTGTCCTTATCGAGCCGCCCGGCGGGCACGAGCCCGAAGCGCCGCAGCTCCGGCGGGAACAGAGCGAGCACCGTCGGCTGACTGCGGTCGGCCGTCGCGGTGAGGACGCCGGCGGGTTTATGGAGCATATAGTAATGATATGCCTGATAGCGCAGGACCTGTCCGCGCAGGCAGACGACAGCGGTCTCCGCGATCTTCTGCTCCGGCGCGCGGGCGGGCACACCGTCGACCGTGACCTCGCCGCGGCGGATATACGCCTTGGCCTCGCGCCGGGAAGCGGCGCCGGTATCGGCCAGATATTTGTCCAGACGGATCATGCGCACCCCTCCTTTACGGCCATTGGACGTATTATAACATATCCGGCGGCAAATTTGAATAGGCTTATTCCGAGGTGTGGTTATGAAGCTCAAATCCTTTCACTGGACAAGACGGACGGTCGTGTATGCGCTCATCGGTCTGGCCGTGCTGCTGGCGCTGGCCGTCATCTGGCGCAGCAACGGCGGCGTGCTCTCGGCGCACTACAACGTCACGACGACGGACGGGCGCATTGCCTATCTGCAGGCGCTCGGCTGGGAGGCGGATCCCGCGACGGAAACGGCGCAGGAGATCGTGATCCCGCGTGTGTTCAGCGGTGTATTCAGCGATTACAACGCCCTGCAAAAGCAGCAGGGATTTGACCTGTCCACTTACGCCGGCGAGACGTGCACAGCCTATACCTACCGCGTGACGAACTACGAGGGCTCGACGGACACCGTGCTCGCGCAGCTGTTCGTCTACCGCAACCGCGTCATCGGCGGCGACATCCACGCGACGGCGATGGACGGCTTCATGCACGGTCTGCGATGAATGGGCGAAAAAACTCCCGGCACGAATGTGCCGGGAGTTTCGGTTTCGTTCGGGTTCAGGCAGATGCCTTGGGGCTCAGGCGAGCGCCGTCCAGCGCTCAATGCCGGTCAGCTCCGTAAAGGTGTGGCCGACCGATGCCTCGGTGACTGCGGCGTAGTACCATGCGCCGGGCGTGCCGTCGGTAAAGTGCGACGCTGCCTGCGCATTGGCCTGCATGAACGTCAGGTCGCAGCTGCGGCCAAGCACGCGGTTGAGGATAGTCACCGCCTCGGCGCGCGTGAGCGTGCCGTTGGGCACAAAGGTGGTCGCAGTGCGGCCGGAAACACAGGCGTTGTGGTTGGTCGTATCCAGCAGGCCGGTCGACTGCGCCAGCTCCGTGCCGGTGCCGCTGTTGTTGCCCATCTGGAAAATGTACTTTTCCAGCAGCGCCATCGCCTGCTGGAGCGTGATGGTGCGGCTGTTGTAGAGCGCACAGATGATCGTCACAATGTTCTTCAGGTTCATATTCGCCGAAGAAACGAGCTGAGACAGCAGCTGCGCGATCTGATCGTTTGTGAGGATGCTGCCGGCAATGCCCGTCAGGATGGCATTGATGCCGGTCTGCGTCATACCAAAGGCTTTCAGGATCTCGGCAAGCGCCTGCTGGGCGGCCTCGCTGTTCGCGCCGCCGGCGGCAATGTCGCCGATGACCTGACCGAAGTTGATGTTCACCGTGTTGCCGGTGATGGTGATGATGCCGTGCATATAGTTATTGTTGCTGGCGATGTTTCTGAACAGGTCGCCGACCGTCACGCGCACGATGCCGTGGACGAAATTGCTGTCGCTGCCAATATGGTCGACCAGATCCTTAATATTTACGCCGACGATACCGTGGATAAAATTATCGTCATGGCGATGTCGATCCGGCTCAGGATCTCACTGAGCAGGCCGTTGTGCAGCTGGCCATAGGCCGTGTCGGATGTGCTGGTCTCCGCCTCCGTGGTGTCTGCCGCGAAAGCCGGGACCGCAGCGAGGCTGAACGCCAGCACCAGGGCCAGTATCAGGCTCAATGTCTTGCACATTTTTTCATGGAATTTTGCCTCCTTTAAGTTCCAAGCAAGCATACATGGAAAAGGTGCCGGCAAAATGCCGGACACAGGTGTCCGCATCCCATCGGCGCGAAGCCAGGAGCCTTTTTTTACCACGAAATACAGGCCGCAATTATTAAAAAACATTAGAAAAGTAATTAAAGTTTCGTGTTTGAAACAATTTTGTCGAAAAACAAAAAAATTCCTCTCCGGCAGATGCCGGAGAGGAATTTTGCATGCTGAAAATTACTCGTTGATGGCGATGACAACACCGGAACCAACGGTACGGCCGCCTTCACGGATAGCGAAACGCAGGCCAACCTCGATCGCGATCGGGGTGATCAGCTCGACGTCCATGTCGACGTTATCGCCAGGCATGCACATCTCAACGCCCTCGGGGAGGTTGATGACGCCGGTCACGTCGGTGGTACGGAAGTAGAACTGGGGACGGTAGTTGTTGAAGAACGGGGTGTGACGGCCGCCCTCTTCCTTGGACAGGACGTAAACCTGGCCCTTGAACTTGGTGTGCGGGTGGATGGACTTCGGAGCAGCGAGAACCTGGCCACGCTCGACGCCCTTCTTGTCGATGCCGCGGAGCAGGCAGCCGACGTTGTCGCCAGCCTCGGCGAACTCGAGGGTCTTGTGGAACATCTCGGTGCCGGTGACGGTGGTCTCCTGGGTGTCCTTGATGCCGACGATCTCGACCTTATCGCCAACCTTGACGGTGCCACGCTCGACACGGCCGGTAACGACGGTGCCGCGGCCGGAGATGGTGAACACGTCCTCGATGGGCATCAGGAACGGCTTGTCAGCAGCACGGTCCGGAGTCTTGATCCAGGTGTCAACAGCGTCCATGAGCTCCCAGATGCAGGCATACTCGGGGGCCTTCGGATCGGTGGACTCGGAGATCAGAGCGTTCAGAGCGGAGCCCTTGATGATCGGGGTGTCGTCGCCCGGGAAGTCGTACTTGTCGAGCAGCTCACGGACTTCCATCTCGACGAGCTCGAGCAGCTCGGGATCGTCGACCTGGTCGACCTTGTTCAGGAACACCAGAACGTACGGAACGTTAACCTGGCGGGCGAGCAGCAGGTGCTCACGGGTCTGAGCCATCGGGCCGTCGGAAGCAGCGATAACGAGGATCGCGCCGTCCATCTGAGCAGCGCCGGTGATCATGTTCTTGATATAGTCGGCGTGGCCCGGGCAGTCGACGTGCGCATAGTGGCGGCCCTTGATCTCGGTGCCGTCGGCGCCGATGCGGTCGTCGGTCTGGTACTCAACGTGAGCGGTGTTGATCGTGATGCCACGAGCCTTTTCTTCCGGAGCCTTATCGATCTGGTCGTAGGCAGCGAACTCGGCGCTGTTCGGGTCAGCCAGGGACAGAACCTTGGTGATCGCAGCGGTCAGGGTGGTCTTGCCGTGGTCGATATGGCCGATGGTGCCGATATTGACATGGGGCTTGGTTCTATTGTACATCTGCTTTGCCATTAGAATATCCTCCTAATTCTAAAATAATGTTGTGACTTACTCTCTTATAAGGCACATTGTGCCGGTTGCGCAGGTCAGTTGCTGCCGTGGATGATCTTCTCCTGAAGAGACTTCGGCAGCTCTACGAAGTGGCTGGGCTCCATGCTGTAGGTCGCGCGGCCCTGCGTTTTGCTGCGCAGGTCGGTCGCATAGCCGAACATGGATGCCAGGGGCACGTTCGCCGTGACGATCGCCGCACCGTTGCGGATGTCCGTGCCGGCGATCTGGCCGCGGCGGGCATTGATATCGCCCATCACGTCGCCCATATAGCTTTCCGGCGCCGTAACGACGACCTTCATAATGGGCTCGAGGAGCGTCGGGCCGGCCTTCTGGCAGGCCTCCTTGAATGCCATGCTGCCGCAGATCTTAAACGCCATCTCGGACGAGTCGACCTCGTGATACGAGCCGTCGAGCAGCGTGACTTTCACGTCCACGACCTCGTAGCCCGCAAGCACGCCGGCCTGCATCGCGCCCTGGATGCCCTGATCCACACAGGGGATAAACTCTTTCGGGATCGCACCGCCGGTGATCTGGTTGATGAACTCGTAACCCTTGCCGGGCTCGTTGGGTTCCACCATGAGCTTGACGTGTGCAAACTGGCCTTTGCCGCCGGTCTGGCGCGCGTAGCGCGTGTCCACCGTAGCGGCCTTGGTGATGGTCTCCTTGTAAGAGACCTGAGGTCTGCCGACATTCGCCTCGACGCGGAACTCGCGCAGAAGGCGATCGACGATGATCTCCAGATGGAGCTCGCCCATGCCGGCGATGATGGTCTGGCCCGTTTCCTCGTCCGTGTAGGCCTTGAAGGTGGGGTCTTCCTCGGCAAGCTTGCCGAGGGCGATGTCCATCTTCTCCTGCCCGGCCTTGGTCTTGGGCTCAATTGCTACGCGGATGACCGGTTCCGGGAACTCCATCGACTCGAGCACGATCGGGTACTTTTCGTCGCAGAGCGTGTCGCCGGTCGTCGTATTCTTGAGGCCGACCGCCGCCGCGATGTCACCGGAATAGACCTGCGTGATATCCTCGCGGTGGTTGGCATGCATCAAAAGGATGCGGCCCAGACGCTCGCGCTGGCCCTTGGTGGAGTTCAGGACGGATTTGCCGGCTTCGATCGTGCCGGAATAGACACGGAAGAACGCCAGACGGCCGACGTAGGGGTCGGTCATGATCTTGAAGGCCAGAGCAGAGAATGGCTCGGAATCGTCCGCGGAGCGGTGCTCGACCTCATCCGTCTTGGGCACCGTGCCGGTGATCGGCGGGATGTCCAGCGGGGACGGCATATAATCGACGATGGCGTCCAGCAGCTTCTGCACGCCCTTGTTCTTATAGGACGTGCCGCACACGATCGGGACGAACTTGACCTGCGTCGTGGCCTTGCGGATGGCCGCCTTGATCATTTCGGTGGGGATTTCCTCACCTTCCAGATACATCTCCATGATCTCGTCGTCGAAATCGGCGACGGCCTCAAGGAGCTGCGTGCGGTACTCTTCGGCCTCGGCGCGCATGTCCTCGGGGATCTCCTCGACGCGCATATCCTTGCCAAGATCGTCGTAGTAGACGTCCGCCTTCATCTCGAGCAGGTCGATGATGCCGCGGAAGTCCGCCTCGGAGCCGATCGGCAGCTGGATCGGAACAGCGTTGCAGCGCAGGCGCTCGTGCACCATGTCGACAACGTTGTAGAAATTTGCGCCCATGATATCCATCTTGTTGATGTAGATCATGCGGGGAACATTGTAATGGTCAGCCTGTCTCCAGACCGTCTCGGACTGCGGCTCCACGCCGCCCTTGGCACAAAGGACCGTCACGCAGCCGTCGAGCACGCGCAGGCTGCGCTCGACCTCAACAGTGAAGTCGACGTGGCCCGGGGTGTCGATGATATTGATGCGGTTGCCCTTCCAGAAGCAAGTGGTCGCAGCGCTCGTGATCGTGATGCCGCGCTCCTGCTCCTGCGCCATCCAGTCCATGGTGGCGGTGCCTTCATGGGTCTCACCGAGCTTGTGGTTGACGCCCGTGTAGAACAGAATGCGTTCCGTCGTGGTCGTCTTACCGGCGTCGATGTGCGCCATGATGCCAATGTTTCTTGTGTTTTCAAGGGAATATTGTCTGGGCATAATTGATAGCTCCTAGTCGGAAGATTACCAGCGGAAGTGCGCGAACGCCTTGTTGGACTCGGCCATCTTGTGCGTGTCTTCGCGCTTCTTCACAGCAGCGCCGGTGTTGTTGCAGGCATCCATGATCTCGCCTGCGAGGCGCTCCTTCATGGTCTTTTCGCTGCGCTTGCGGGCATAGCCGGTCAGCCAGCGCAGGCCGAGCGTCTGGCGTCTCTCAGGACGCACTTCCATAGGAACCTGGTAGGTCGCACCGCCGACGCGGCGGGCCTTGACTTCGAGGCTCGGCATGATGTTATTCATGGCTTCGGTAAACGCGTCGAGCGGTTCCTTGCCGGTCTTTTCCTTGATGATGTCAAAAGCATCGTACACGACCTTCTGAGCAACACCCTTTTTGCCGTCGAGCATCACGCTGTTGATGAGCTTGGTCACCAGAACGCTGTTGTACATCGGATCCGGCAAAATTTCTCTTTTGGGAACGTTACCTCTTCTGGGCACTATACTTCCCTCCTTCATTAAAAAATGACTTCACAGGTACTCGAAGATGCGGTGCATCTCCGTCTGCGCCCCGAGGTTAACGAATACATATATATCAGTTAACAACAGGGCAAAATTTGCTGTTGGAACTTACTTCTTTCCTGCCTTCGGCCGCTTGGCACCGTACTTGGAACGGGCCTGCATACGTCCGGAAACGCCCTGCGTATCGAGCGTGCCGCGGATGATGTGGTAACGAACGCCAGGAAGATCCTTGACACGGCCGCCGCGGATCATAACGACGCTATGCTCCTGCAGGTTGTGACCGATGCCCGGGATGTAGGCGGTTACCTCGTAGCCGTTGGTCAGACGCACACGGGCGATCTTACGAAGCGCGGAGTTCGGCTTCTTGGGGGTAGAGGTACGCACGGCAGTGCAGACGCCTCTCTTCTGAGGTGCGCTCAGATTGGTCTCGCGGTTCTTCAGGGTGTTGAGGCCCTTCTGCATGGCGGGAGACGTGGACTTGTAGGTGACTTTCTCTCTGCCCTTTCTCACCAACTGGTTAAAAGTAGGCATGGTTTTCCTCCTTTCCTCGAAAATGGATCTATTTATACGATGCCAAAAAACAGCATCGGATAAACCGTGATTCTGCCGGAAAATTTTCAGGAAATCCCGGCCATTTTTGTGCTTTTTACACAGGCATGACAAATCGGTGGGCGCACGCCCACGCAAAATAGGATTTTAGCATATTGCACAAGATTCGTCAAGCATTTTTATTCAAGACGGAAGCGAAAATTTCACCGGGATATGCAGGCATATCCCGGTGAAACGCTTGGTATTTGGTCGTTTAAAGCGCGTTGGAGATGTTGGCGAGATCGGACAGATCCACGCCGTCGTCCTCCGGCTCCGCGGGGACTGCCGGCTCCTCATTCGTCTCGAAGTTGCGGTAGCAGGCAAGGCCGCTGCCGGCGGGAATGAGCTTGCCGATGATGACGTTCTCCTTCAGGCCGACGAGGTGGTCGATCTTGCCCTTGATGGCGGCATCGGTCAGCACCTTCGTGGTCTCCTGGAAGGACGCGGCCGACAGGAAGCTCTCCGTGGCGAGCGACGCCTTCGTGATGCCCATAAGGACATGCTCAGCCGTCGCGGGCGTGAGCTCGGTCTCCCCTGCCGCGATGCGCTCGGCGATCGCGCGGTTGGCCGCGCGGAACTCATGCAGATCCACAATGGCGCCGGACAGCAGGTTCGTGCTGCCGGAATCGTCGATACGGACCTTGCGCATCATCTGGCGGACGATGATCTCGATGTGCTTATCGTTGATGTCAACGCCCTGCTGACGGTAGACCTTCTGGACTTCCTGAATGATATACTGCCGGCAGGCATCGACGCCGCAGATACGCAGCACGTCGTGCGGGCTGTACGCGCCGTTCGAAAGCGGCTGGCCCTTCGTGACCGTGTCGCCGTTGGCGACCAGAATGCCGGCGGAGTACGGCAGGTTGTACGTGACGGTCTCGCCGTCGACCGGGTTCGTGACCGTGACCGCATAGATGGAGGTCTTCTTCGTCTCCTCGACGCTGACGACGCCGGGGATCTCGGCGAGGGTGGCCATCTTCTTCGGCTTGCGCGCCTCGAACAGCTCTTCAACACGCGGAAGGCCCTGCGTGATATCGTCGCCGGCGACGCCGCCGGTGTGGAACGTACGCATGGTCAGCTGCGTGCCCGGCTCGCCGATGGACTGAGCGGCGATAACGCCGACCGCCTCGCCGATGTTGACCGGCTGGCCGATGGCCAGGTTGATGCCGTAGCACTTGGCGCAGACGCCGTTGCGCGCCTCACAGGTCATGACGCTGCGGATCTTGACTTCCTCGATGCCGTGCTCTTCGAGCGTCTTGGCATCGTCGGGCATGAGCATATGGTCGGTATCGAACAGCACCTCGCCGGTCTTGGGCGACACGACGGGCTCGGCCGGGTAGCGGCCGTGAATGCTCTCGCCGAGGCTCTGGACTTCCTGTCCCTTGTCGAACACGGCGCGGGCCATGATGCCGTCGGTCGTGCCGCAGTCATCCTCGCGGATGATGACTTCCTGCGAGACATCGACCAAACGACGGGTCAGATAACCGGAGTCGGCAGTACGCAGTGCGGTATCGGCCAGGCCCTTACGGGCGCCTCGGGACGAGATGAAGTACTCGAGGACGGACAGGCCCTCACGGTAGTTGGCCTTGATCGGGATCTCGATGGTCTTGCCGGCGGTGTTTGCGATCAGGCCGCGCATACCGGCGAGCTGACGGATCTGCGCCATGGAACCACGGGCGCCGGAGTCCGCCATCATATAGATGGGGTTGAACTCATCGAGGCAGTTCTGCAGGGCCGCCGTGACGTCCTTCGTGGTCTTCTCCCACTCGGACACGGCCAGACGGTAGCGCTCGTCCTCGGTGATGAAGCCGCGCTTGTACTTCTTCTCGATCGCAATGACCTTCTTCTCCGTGGCGGAGATAAGCGTTTTCTTCTCCTCCGGGACGGTCATGTCCGCGATGGAGATCGTGATGGCGCCGATGGTGGAATACTTGTAGCCGAGCGCCTTGACGTTATCGAGCACTTCGGTCGCAACGGTGAAGCCGTGCTTCTCGATGCAGCGGTCGATGATCTTGCCGAGCTGCTTCTTGCCGACCTTGAAGCTGACCTCAAGGTCGAACATGTGCTCGGGGTCGGTGCGGTCAACGTAGCCGAGATCCTGCGGGATGGGCTCGTTGTAGATGATGCGGCCGACGGTCGTCTCGATCGTGCGGTGCAGCGTCTCGCCGTTGACCTCGCGCGCCACACGCACCAGGATCGGCGCATGCAGGCCGACATCGCCGTAGTTATAGGCCATGATAGCTTCATTCGGGTCGCGGTAGACCTTGAGCGGCTTATAGCTCGGGAGCTTGCCGCCCTCAGTCTCGGCCTTCTTGTGCGCGGCGACAAAGTCGTCCGCGTCGACGATCTCATTGACCGGCAGATCGGTATCGCCGGCATCGGCCACGAACACCTGCTCGGCGCCCTTCTCGGCCTTGCCGAGGCGAACGTAGGTCAGGTAGTATGCGCCGAGGATCATATCCTGCGTCGGCACGGTGACGGGGTGGCCGTCCTGCGGGCGGAGGAGGTTGTTTGCCGAGAGCATGAGGATGCGCGCCTCGGCCTGCGCCTCTGCGGACAGCGGGACGTGGATAGCCATCTGGTCGCCGTCGAAGTCGGCGTTGAACGCGGTGCAGCACAGGGGGTGCAGCTTGAGCGCACGGCCCTCGACCAGCACGGGCTCGAACGCCTGAATGCCCAGACGGTGGAGCGTCGGTGCGCGGTTGAGCATGACCGGATGATCCTTGATGACGACCTCGAGCGCGTCCCAGACCTCGGTGCGCTGCTTGTCGACCATCTTCTTGGCGGACTTGATGTTGTTGGCAACACCGTCCTCGACGAGCTTTTTCATAACGAACGGGCGGAAGAGCTCGATGGCCATTTCCTTCGGCACGCCGCATTGATAGAGCTTCAGATCCGGGCCGACGACGATAACGCTTCGGCCGGAGTAGTCGACACGCTTGCCGAGCAGGTTCTGACGGAAGCGGCCCTGCTTGCCCTTGAGCATATCCGACAGGGACTTGAGCGCGCGGGAGTTGGCGCCGGTGACGGCACGGCCGCGGCGGCCATTGTCGATCAGGGCGTCAACAGCTTCCTGCAGCATACGCTTCTCGTTGCGGACGATGATGTCCGGCGCGTTGAGCTGCATGAGGCGCTTGAGGCGGTTGTTGCGGTTGATGACGCGGCGATACAGGTCGTTGAGGTCGGACGTGGCAAAACGGCCGCCGTCGAGCTGGACCATGGGGCGAAGTTCGGGCGGGATGACCGGCAGAATGTCAATGATCATCCACTCCGGACGGTTGCCGCTGCGGTGGAATGCCTCGACGACCTCCAGGCGCTTGACGATCTTCGCCTTCTTCTGGCCGCTGGCCTCCTCGAGCTCGGCGCGCAGCTGCTCGGAGAGCTTGGCGCAGTCGATCTGCTGCAGGAGCTTCTTGATGGCCTCGGCGCCCATGCCGGCCTCGAAATCGTCCTCATACTTCTCGCGCATGTCGCGGTACTCTTTTTCGGACAGGATCTGGCAGCGCTGCAGCGGCGTCATGCCGGGGTCGGTGACGATATACGCACCGAAATACAGCACCTTTTCCAGCACGCGCGGGGTCAGATCCAGGATCAGGCCCATGCGCGACGGGATGCCCTTGAAGTACCAGATGTGGCTCACGGGCGCGGCCAGCTCGATATGGCCCATGCGCTCGCGGCGAACCTTTGCGCGCGTGACTTCGACGCCGCAGCGGTCGCAGATCTTACCCTTGTAGCGGATCTTCTTATACTTGCCGCAGTGGCACTCCCAGTCCTTCGTGGGTCCGAAAATGCGCTCGCAGAACAGGCCGTCACGCTCGGGCTTGAGCGTGCGGTAGTTGATGGTCTCGGGCTTTTTCACTTCGCCGGAGGACCAGGAAAGGATCATTTCAGGGGAGGCAATGCCGATCTGAATTGCATCAAACGGGGTGTAGCTCATGTTTTATTCCTCCTCCTTATCAGAATCATCCGTGTAGTCATCGTCGCCGGCATCGCCGAACGCGCCGAGACTGTCATCTTCCTCGACCGGTACGTCCTCGATCGTGAAGCCGCTACCGGTGATCTCATCATCGTCGGACTTGTAGGACATCTCATCGCGCATACCCGGGATGTAATCGTCCTCGTCGTCCTTGAGCTCGATCTCGTCGCCGTTCTCGTCGAGGATGCGCACATCCAGGCACAGGGACTGCAGCTCCTTGATGAGCACCTTGAACGACTCCGGCACGCCCGGCTGCGGGATGTTCTCGCCCTTGACGATGGCTTCGTACGTGCGCACACGGCCGGTCACGTCGTCGGACTTCACCGTCAGGATCTCCTGCAGGGTGTAAGCCGCGCCGTAGGCCTCGAGCGCCCAGACTTCCATTTCGCCGAAGCGCTGGCCGCCGAACTGCGCCTTGCCGCCGAGCGGCTGCTGCGTGACGAGGCTGTAGGGGCCGGTGCTGCGGGCGTGGATCTTATCATCGACGAGGTGGTGGAGCTTGAGGAAGTAGACCCAGCCGACCGTGACGTCGTTATCAAACTTCTGGCCGGTGCGGCCGTCGTACAACACGCTCTTGCCGTCCTCACGCAGGCCGGCCTTGTTGAGCGTCTCGCGGATGGTGACCTCGTTTGCGCCGTTGAAGACCGGCGTTGCGACCTTCCAGCCGAGCGCCTGCGCGGCGTAGCCCAGATGCACCTCGAGCATCTGACCGATGTTCATACGGGAAGGCACGCCCAGCGGGTTGAGGACGATATCGAGCGGCGTTCCGTCCGGCAGGTACGGCATATCCTCGCGCGGGAGGATGCGGGACACGACGCCCTTGTTGCCGTGGCGGCCGGCCATCTTGTCGCCGACGGAGATCTTACGCTTCTGCGCGATGTAGACGCGCACGACCTCGTTGACGCCGGGAGACATCTCGTCGCCGTTCTCGCGGGTGAAGCGCTTGACATCGACAACGATGCCGGCCTCGCCGTGCGGGACTTTGAGGGAAGTGTCGCGGACCTCTCTCGCCTTTTCGCCGAAGATGGCGCGCAGCAGGCGCTCCTCGGCGGTCAGATCGGTCTCGCCCTTCGGCGTGACCTTGCCGACCAGAATATCACCGCTGCGCACCTCTGCGCCAACGCAGATGATGCCGCGGTCGTCGAGATACTTGAGCGCATCGTCGCCGACGCCGGGGATATCACGGGTGATCTCCTCGGGGCCGAGCTTCGTGTCGCGCGCGTCGCACTCGAACTCTTCAATATGAATGGAGGTGTAAACGTCCTCCATGACCAGACGCTCGTTGATGAGAACGGCGTCCTCGTAGTTGTAGCCTTCCCAGGTCATGAAGCCGACCAGCAGGTTCTTGCCGAGCGCGATCTCGCCCTGCGAGGTGGCCGGGCCGTCGGCGATGACGTCGCCCTTGTTCAGGCGGTCGCCGACCGCAACGATCGGGCGCTGGTTGATGCACGTGCCCTGGTTGGAGCGGGCAAACTTGATGAGTTTGTAGTCCTTGATCTCGCCGCTGTCGTAGCGCACCTTGACGCTGTCGGCCGAGACGGCCAGCACCACGCCGTCGTCCTCGGCGAGGATGACCACGCCGGAGTCCACGCACAGCTTGTGCTCGATGCCGGTGGCGACGATCGGCGCCTCCGTGACCATCAGCGGCACG
>OLSD01001388.1_pt1 | contig 20159 bp, 4 predicted proteins | sample 1672211 | NCBI WGS metagenome assembly OLSD01 (sample SAMEA3136659, study PRJEB25190) | human gut metagenome | reverse complement strand
GACTCATAAATCTACCCTTAATCGTGTATTGGATGATAGTTGCGGATTTTAGGGTTATATGGATCGTGCTTGGTATATTCGATGTTTTTGGTAGCTATACCCAGACCACCTTGCTGGTTGGCAGCACGTACGCAATAAACGCCCGATTCGGTAAGAGTAATCTCACACTTTGTTGTATTCTCCTGATACAACCATTTTTCTGTCTTCTCATCCCATTTGAAGAGGAAGTAGCAGAGGGCTTCCTGCTGTGGCTGCCATTGCAGGCGCTCATCGTTTAGCACGATGTTATCCTTCCACTCCAGACGGTTGGGTACATCGTTGTTTACTTCATCTTCTTTAATAACAGGAGATAATCCAGATGCTGCATCTATCTGCTTGCAGCGCACTTGTGGCTCGAAGGCATCAGAACCGCCCAATACATTGCGGATGTTGTAATCTGAGATGTTTGAGAGGATGCAGTCGTCAGAGCCGGCAGCTGGTGAGCAGGCGGCAAGCGAACGGGTAGCAAGAGAAATCTCGTTGCCTGATTTATCCCTACTGTTGTATTCGTGGAATCTCAGTTTTAATCCTGCATCCTTCTTTCCCCAGCCGTAGTTGCGAGGCTGCGTGTACATCCTGGTGTTGATGAATGTGCAGGCTGGTGAGGCTGGCGATTGACCCAAAGGGCGTGCCAGGGTCCATTCCTTGTCTTTAAGCAGGCTAAGCTGTTCTGTTTCTGTCTTGATATTACAGTTGTTGAACACATAGCCCCATTCCTGCATCTCCTCCGTATTCGGAGCCACGATGTTGTTGCCAGCCCGGTCACGGTGGATGAGGTTGCATTTCTCAAACCAGATATTGCCATTGCCGCAAATCCAATCTGTCACGCCTGCAAGGTCGCATTCTTCCAGATAACCACGGAAGTCGGAATTAGTAAAGTCGGAATAATAGGTATCCTCCCAACTGAGGAGCTTCACGTTCTTCATCACGCTTCGGTTGCCTTGCGTATGGAAGGCAACAGCCTGTTTGACATCTGAACTCTGATTCTTATAGTCGAACCGGTTCTCCAGGGTCAGATCTTCAGCATAGAAGTCTGTAGCCTCTTGCATCAGCTGCAGGGTAGCAGTCTGGTTGATGCCTTCCTTTTCCGGAAGATTGTAGATTTTCACGCCTTCCTTGCTCTGTCCGATGAGCGAGATTTTTGGCTTTATGATTTGGGTTACGCCATTGTCGGCATTTCCTGTCAACTGATATTCTCCATCTGGCACGAAGATGTAATAGCGGTGACCATCTGTCTTGTTGTTGTTGTTTGCTGCTTCGATAGCCTTGTCGAGGGTATGATCCGAATCTGTACCAACGATGAAGTCAAATGGATGCTTGTGATAAAAGGTTTCACTTTTCGCAATATGCAGGATGATGGTCAGCTTCTGCAGGCACTCCTTGCCATAGATATCCTTGAAGATGGCTTCGCCAGTATTTCCACCCTCTGCTTCTGTGGCAGAGAAGTTAAAGGTGCTATCAGTTCCTGGCTCCAAATCCCAATATTTAAACACATGTTCTCTTTCGGCACTTTCAGTCTGGAAGAGACCTCTCTTCACAGCCTGCATCGTGCGGTTGAACTTCAACTTGATGACACCATTGGTAGGCACATCTGAAGCCTCGATCTGGATATGAGTTTCTGTGGCCTCGATAGGGTATGTTTTGCCATTGATGGTAATCTGTTCCATGACAGGCGGATCATTTGGAATATCGAAATCGAATTTTACGTGATAGGTAGTTACCGTGATACCTTTTTTATTCTTTACCGTTACGATGCATTCCGGCTCTTTTACCGTTGCAGAGGTTGCGGAAACTGTGCCCCCATTGGTGGCAGTACCCATTACTTCTGGTATCTTTTCATCAGGGTTTGCCCATGGCTTAACATGGAAGATGAGATATTGGTATTTACCATACTGCATTTCAATCTCATTCTTATTGTACGTTGTTCCTCCACAGGTCAGTGTTGTAATCTCAGGCAATTTTTCTTCTTGTGGTTGATAGGTTACGCTGAAACTCTCGCTGTATGGGCCCTCGGTAAATTCCACGTTTTGCGTAGCGGTAGTTCCCGAACAGGTAGCTTCTGCTACATATTTATCATCCAGCGTTACCTCTGTTCCAGCAATCATTACCTTTTTATTACCTTCCGTAGCCACCAGTTGGGCGATGCAATTTGGGGTAGAAGGGAAGGAGATGATAGAACCCGCATTAATCTGCATTCGTTCTGTTCGCTCGGTGGTGTTGTCGAATTTGCCATTTGTTGCATCGAGGTCTAGCTTCAGGTCAATGCTTTTCTCTCCACCCACAGTTCCCTGTCCTGCATCGTCACCAAGCTTCATCGTAAGCTGGGTAACGAGAATACCCTTTGTTTTCTGAAGATTGATGCTTGGTGCCCCCTTGTCCTTGGTAAAATACCAGGTGACAGTGGTTGGTTGCTTGAGAGCGAGGATATTGAAGGCATTAGGTTCGAACACCGGATACAGACGGATGTTTTCTCCTTTAGCGATATACTGTCTGCCTATACCATAGATAAAATCATCTCCTGTTGAGCCATCCGCACCCGCTTCATCTTTTTTCGATTGGTCAACCCAATAGCTCAGCGTGTTTCCCTCGTAGTAGAGGGTGGTGTTTCTCGGGATGGTAAACTTGTCGCCTTTCTCCACCCAGGTAGCTTCAGGGGCAGTACCCATGGCATACGAGCCTGCATTGTAGGTAACGTAGTAGGTATTATCCTGTTCCTTGAAATAAACCAGCAGGTGGCGGTGGTTGGTAATGTCGAACTCCAGTTCGTATTTGGTGCGGATGCTGTCTTCTGCCAGATAGGTGGTTTCGCCTGTGCGGTAGCATTCTGTTTTTTTCAGTACGAATACGGTTTGCTTGGAGCCGCTGGCAATACCCCAGGTTCCATCATCGTTCTTCTTCACATTCTCTGTGGTAGAAGCATCCTGCATCTTTACCATATCCACCGTGCCGTCATCGTTCATCTTCAGTACGGCGAGCGGTTCTCCGTTTGCATCCGTCTTGGCAGGATCCACAATCTTATCCAGTTTGTAGCCCTTCTTTCTGTATAGGGTCACTCTCACTCGCTCACCTTGTCTAAAGGCGATGCCGCCGTCTGGCAGGTCATTGGTTTCGTGTCCTTCTCCCTTATTGGCGGTTTCAATCTTGTCTATCTTACCGCGGGCTGCATCTTCGGTTTCGGCATTCAGTTTCACCCAGTTGGCTGCCAGTGTACCCAGTTCTATCCACTGGTAGTACGAATAGTCGTCGCCAATGATGATGCGAGGACGGGTATTGGCACTTGGGGTGGTATAGCTATATACATACATGTGCGCTTTGGCACCCTTTTCCTCTTCCTTCAGCGAAGGCAAACCGGCGTTCTTACGCTCTATGTCGGTACGTTCTTCGTCGAGGGTTGGCACCACACCGTCGATGGTGGTGGAGGTTATCTTGGAATACGAGAGGATGGAGATTCTGGTTCCTGTTCCTGAAGGAAACCAGAAGGTGGTGCCAGGACCGATGGCACACCAGTTGTCTAAATCGGTGTTGCGGATAAAGCCCTTGCTGCCCGTCTGGCACCACAAGGCTGCGGCGCGCCAATGCGGATAGTCTTTACCGCTTTCACGCACATTGACAAATACTTCTGATGTCCAGAAAACATTCTTGTTCTCTTCGAAGTTTACCGCCTGTGCGCATACCTTTCGGGTTTCTCCGGTATTCGGGTCGAGATATTCCTTTACCTTGCGACCGAAGTCATAGCGGATTACAGGATTGCTGGTACGGTTGTTCTGAGTGGCTGGGTTTGTTCTGAATACAGGTACGAGAACGAGGTTTTCGCCATCTTTGCTGAACGAATAGGTTTTGCCCAGTTCGTAAATCTGTTTGAGGTCAGTCTTGTGCGCCCAATGGTCGAGCGTATAATAATTCTTGTTCATCGTTCCATCATCATTCACGCTCTTGAAGAGGGTGTAGTTGGTAGGAATGGTGAAGGAGCGCACATTTTTCATGGCGCTTGGCAGTTCGCTTATGATGGCCTCTTCCAGTTCCGGCACCATATTCTGATAGTCCTTCTTCTGCTCTTCTCCATCCACTTTGGTTCCTGTCTGATATTCGAAGGATACGCTTCCCAGGTATTGGGTAGTTTGCGCCCATGCACCACCGGTCCATCCCATCATGAGCAGTATCATGATGGAACGGATCAGGTGTAGGGTTATTATTTGTTTCTTTGTATTCATATTTGCTGGTTTCTTTTTTACTTTTATCTTACGATCACCTTCTTATTTCCGAAGATGTAGATGCTTGGGTAGAAGCCACTATAGGTGGCGGTGCCCGGCTGAACATCCAGGATGCGGTAAAGCTGACCGGTGGTTGAGAATACCTGGAGCTGGGTGGCATAGGTACTCTCTATGCGGATTCGCCTGCCTCCTATAGGCTGCACGATGAGATAGTTGTCCGATGGGTCATCATCATCGGTGATCTTCACATCAGGTTCTATCTTTTCGATGCCCGTGGTATCTGCGATGCGAATCACGGATGGGGCAGCAGATGAGCGTGCCTGAGATGCGGTTGCCGCAGGTGTGAGATAGGTGCGGAATGGCATAACGGTGGCAAATGGCGAAGCATCAGCAAATGTATCGCTGAATGCCGTACCCTTATCGTTCATGCCATAGATGGTTCCGTTTGCCACCTTTTGTGCCTTGAAGGTTCCCATGTGTGAATAACCGTTTACATCCAGGGTTCCCGTGGATGTAGTGATAGGAATTTCGATGGCACCCTGTTCTACTACTTCTCCGTCCTTTGGCTCGTACTCCTTGCCGTAGGCATGGAAGGTAACCGTCTGTGCCGGGGTATTATCGATTTCCAGACCATGGGTATATTCGTTATAGAATTTGCTTGAAAGGTCAAATTCATAATAACGGTAACCTGGGAAACGAACCACATACGGAATGTTTGCTGTCAAGGCAAGATAATCATTATATGTATGTGCTTCATTATAATAAGAATTATACCCATAGTTATAATCCTTGTTACCATAGGTCTTCACAAAGAAGTCGTTCTTGAAACTGTAATTCCAGCTTGCGGCATTGTCTGCCTGGAAGAGTCCCGCTTCTTTGCCCGGACGCTGGAAGGTGGCGGTGGTTTCCCCGGTGTTTACTCCGGTGTTCCCGCCAGTGTTTACCCCAGTCAATCCTCGTAGCCAGTACTCATGGTGCAGGATGTGCGTGTTCGTGGCTGGGTTATCCAGTTCATCTGCTGTTGGTGTACCATAGAAATGGGTAATCTCACCATTTATCTGCGCCTTTACCTTGTTCACGGTGAATGGCAGGCTGATGCCTTCCCAGGCTCCCTTGGTTTCCTCGGCATAGTACATCGGCTTGCGCACATACCAGGCATGCTTGGTCACAGTGAATGGGATAGGGGCGCAGAAGTCGTTGTTGATGCAATCATCATTCTCGCTGTTCTTTCCCTCAGGTGTGCGCTCCACGAGATGGAAGTAAGGGGTGGTGAAACCACCGGTTGTTCCATTTTCTACAAGATGATGACCCTTAATCCGGAATTCTTCCTTTTCTTCATTATAGTTGAGCGCCGCATTAACGATGTCGTAAGCCTCGGTTGTGTTTGCCTTTTCGGTATCTGCCGCCTCTGTACTGTTTGCTGCGGTATATACCAGGAGGTTCTGGGTAACTTCAGACTTAATCATGAGGTCGTAGAACTTCTGGGCATTGTCGGCCACTGGCGGATAGAAAATACCGCGCTCGCAGATGTTTGGCTTGTCGCTTTCCTGGCTGTCTTCCGCCTTGGTTATGCCCGTAGCCTCGTTGAGGTCGTTCTGGCAAGTAAAGTCTATCGCCGTGGTCGTTGGTTCATACACGTAGGTACTCCATTGACTCGTCGTACTGTTGTAGGCATTGTAATGGAAGGCATTGAGCTTGGTGTCTCCGTAATAACCGGCCGTGCGATATACACGGTTGGTCATATAATCTACTTGTCGGGAAGTAATCTCGGTAGGATAGTTGTCTGGAGTAGATTGCAATGACTGGCCCCAGAAGAGGAAATCGTTCATCTTCTCGGTGTCTTTACCTGTGCCATCAGCCTCTGTCTTCGTCAGGTTGGCGTTAAACAGTGGCAGGTAATCGCCGGTTCTCGATTCTGCTTTCGTTTCTGTGGCAGGCGTGTAATTCTGCGCACGTGCCTTGTCTATCCTATGCGTCTGGTCGTGACGTGTCTGACTCTTGCCGTAGTTCGGGGTCAGGGCACTGCTGCCACCCGTACGCAGATAGACGATACCTGTGTTGTTGCCGGTATAGTCATCCGAGCGGTGGGCATACTGATAGTCACCGTTGGCATAGTAATCGTAGATGTACTTCAATGCCGCCTTGTCGTCAGCATTCTTGTTGCTGTAGCGGGCACGCAGATAATACTCATTGAGGTCGTATGCCACCCTGCCATATTTGAAGTCATCGTATGTATAACCCTTTTCGGGAGTACCATCCATTCGATAGACGATAGGGGTGGTGCTTTCAGCGGATGTTGCGCTTGGAGTAGGATTATACTCAAAGCAGCAGTGGTAGGCACCCATTTTTTCGTTACAACCAAGGGTAGCAATGTTGCCGTTTTCCAGACCGAAGTTGTAGATTTCTCCCTGGTTCGCCCGGAAGAGTGCCTTGTCCTTGCTGAAGCCTTTCAGCACATGACCGTTGCCGTGGAAGGTTCCCTTGAACACGGCATCTGTTCCATCGATATTGTCTGCGATGGTCAGGTCGTTCTGCAGGATGAACTGGGCATATTTGCCGCCATCATTCGATTCTTCCTGCAGGTATTTCTTGAAAGCCGTCAGGTCGCGCAGGTTCTTGATGTAGATGCGAGGCTCCGCAAAATACTGTGGCTCACCCTTGGCACGAGCCTCTGCTGCCTCCTTAGCACGCTTCACTGCCTCAGGAATATGCAGGTTCACCTTGTCAGATTGCGGATCCATCTCCTGGTAGTTGTGAACCACCAGGGTATCGGATAGCTGCACCGGAACGGGGAACAACTGCTTGTCGAATCCCGTCATGGAGATAGCCAACTGCACACCGTAGCCATTCATGAAGTAGTAAGCCGGAATTTCCAGATAGTCTTCCGTCTTGTCGTAGTAGGTTCCGGCAAAGAGGTCGGTTCTTTTATCTGTGGCTGTTCCCTGCTGATAGGTGTTGTTTTGAGGAGTATCTTTCTTGTCAAAGATATCTTTCAGCCAAGTGTTTCCATCCTCAAATTCCGTGGTAGGGTTGCCGTTCTTGTTTCGCTTCATCTTTCCGATGTGCCAGTAGTAGCCGTTGGCAGCAAACGATTCGTCGGCATCAATCTTCACCAGTTTCTTGTTGATTCTGATCATCTCTCCCGGCAAGGCACAGTTTTCAATGCTGATGTTGCCGCTTACGGTAGGTCCCTGTACATACTCAATGGTGAGATAGATGGTGTAGGTATATTCACGAGGAACATAATACTTGGTAGTATCTATTTTGACATCAGAAAACGCCTTCACTTCATATTTTTTGTCTGAAGAATTATATACATAGAGTTGCTCTACCTTCACATACTCGTCAGTCTGTGGCTGGTAATAGGTATTGGCAGGATCCAATTTGCCGGATGTTATCTCTATATAATCATCCTTTACTTTTTGGAATAATTTCCCCGTATGTGCGTAGATAGGCGTATTGTCAGTATCACTCACGTATCTCTCGTAGGCAGGAGCCTTGATAACCAGGGTAGCCAGACTCTTTTCGGCAAGGTGCTTCTTGAAGTAATCTGCTTCAGCATCATTCGTATTGTTAACCTTGTCAACCAACTGGAATGAAATCTTGGCATCCTCGGTTAAGCCCGAAGGCAGAACGTTATTGAAGATGGTATAATCATCTGTTTTTTTTGCGTTCATCGACAGCAATGCCGAAAAACCGTTTTGAGTACCCTCTTCAGATGTGGCACCCTCGAAGGTGGTACTCTTTGAACCGCCCACATAGAGCTGGTAGCCGTCGGTAACTGCAGCGTTATAATCTGCATCTCCTTCTTTCAGATAGTTGCGGTATTCCAGGTCGCTGGAGAATTCAGTTAAATCCTTCGGATGTCCGCTTCTCATCTTCCAACTGTAGATGCGTGCCGTCTGACCACTCTTCAAGCCCGAAAGCACGGTAAGACCATCCTTGTTGTCGCTGTTGAACTTGATAGGAAGATCAGGAGACGACTTGAAGGTGTAACCCGTGATATGGGCATTGTAGTAGTAGTGGAAACCTGTTACATACCAATAGTGAATATCCGGCAGACTGTCGGATTTATTGCTGTAGTATCCCGTAGGGAAACAGTCGTCCACGATGTATCTTCCATTCTTGTATGGGAACACGAAGTTACCCGTTGTTTCCAGGAAGTCTTCGTCGTGTTTCTTGCCGTTTTTATCGGCCTCTCTCGTGTGGTTGTTGTCGGCATATACATAACCGCCACCTTCGTCTTCACGCACATTAATCAGGTTCATCTCTATCACGCCATAGGACCGTAATGTTCCTTTTCTACTGCCTTTTGTTTAGCCTTATCGTAGGTTACCTGACAGAGCTGAATCTTCATGGCATAGCCCGATGCGATGCCAATCATGTTTCTTGCCGTACCGTCGTTGCGCTTCTGGAAGGTTCCGAAGATATCTCCCGCATTGACGTCAACCTGATTGTTCTTTTTAGCATTATTATAATCGTCGATATATTTCTGCTTTACTTCCAGATACGACATATCCTTGAACTCCTGGCTCTTATTGTCTTTGGCTGCCACCTGACCCAGATGGTTGCGCCATGGAGCATTCGTCTTGTCGTTGAACGGAACATCCGAAACCATGGCACCTACATAGTGGATAGTGTTGGATAATCCCATGTAGTTACGTGCCTTTGTGCCGTATTTGAACGAGTTGGCATCGTCTGCCTTGGCTTGCAGACTGCCATCTGTATTGTAAGCTATCTCATTCGACACCATCTTGATTTCACCCACACGGGCGATGGAATATGGAGTCTTGTTGATTTCGTTCACGGTATAGTCGCGTGCACCGAGCAGGGTGAAGCAGTTGTCTTCCAAGCGGAGAATGTCTATACGCTGGAAGGTGTTGATAATCTTCGGATTGTCGATGGTGTGGGCTGCAAAGCCATAGCCGGTAATATCGGTGCTGCGGAAACCCTCGGCGTATGAAAGGTGACCATCGCCGAAGATACCACCCTCGCTGTCGTATTCATAGAAAACGTTATCTCTCAGACCTTCCAGTTTAGGGCGTGTTGCTTCTGTAGCTCCTGCATGATAGAAGTATTTATCCTGCAGCGAGATGAAGCGATAGGTGTATTCGCCATTTTTATATGCATCGTCATCATCATAATGCTTGTAGTAATAACCAAAGAGGTCGGTGCCCTCCGGCAACTTGATTTCCTGCATTTCCTGATGCGAGATGGTGATGTGCTCGCTGTCCTTATTGTCACCCACCAGGATAACGGTGTTGCCGCCGAAGCCTACGGTGGTTCCGTTAGGGAAGCCATTAAGCTCATCAAGATGCTCCTTGGTATCCGTAAATGCCTCATCCACATTAAATTCCTTGGTATATTTCAGCACGGTGTTGTTGTTGGCCATCACCGATGAACCCTCGGCGAGGGAGTATCCTCCGCCATATACCGCTTCATCAATGTTGATATGCACGTTGTCTCAACCTACCTTTGGTTCCGCTGCATTTACTGTGGTAAAGTATTTGTCACTGTCGGCATCCGTAATCTCTACCCTGTTGCCATTATCGATAGCCACGATATCTTCACGTGTACCCTGGGTAATCAACTCATCGCTCAGCAGATAGATATGCTGCTTGACAGTTGGTGATTTCGTCTTGCCATCGAAGTCTTCCAGACCCAGGTTCTTCTGGTCGGTACGCTTCAATGCGTATCTGCCGCCCTTGTGGTTATCCTTTCTCACCTTATAATATTTAGGATAGCCCACCTTTACCTGGGTAGAACCATATACATATCCCGAATAGGAACCACCCGTAACGGCACGGAACACGTGACCGTTGAGGATATCTACATTGGTAAGACCAATCACGTTACCCTGCTGACCGCCACCATATACGAAGTTGGCAGATACGCCCAAGCCTTCTGGATTGTTTTTGTCATCCACTACACCGCATGCATTAAACAGAGTGCCATTCATGGTCGGAGCAGCGCATTTGATATTCTCACCCATCAGAATATGGGTGTTGCCATATACATAACTCTCCATACCATAGCCCGCACCGTAAATGTTGAGGCTGGCATATTTAGCACTTTGCAGCAGGTTGTTGGAATTCTCCAGCTTCGTCTTATTCTTGCCAGCCAGCATATCGCTTTGCAGGTCGATGGTTACGTCGCCCTTGATGGTACCACTCTGGTAGCAGCCGCCATAGACATTACCTCCCATGTAGGCATTGTTCTTTTCATCCGTCTTCGGTTCAAACTTGTTCTTGATGGTAAGCTTGATGAAAGGATATTCCGAGTGGGCAAGGCCCAGCAGATAGCCACCTGTGTGAGTGGCCTTTCCCTTATAGTCGTAGTTGGCATTGTTGCAGCCACCCACTATCTTGTCGGTGATGGTAAGACCCTCCGGGAAGATGTAATCCACCACGTTGCCAATCTTCTTCTGAGTATCAGTTTCCTGGAAGTCGGCTGCCGTTTTCGGATAAACATTCATGTTGCCACGGTTACCGCCGCAGCAGAAGGTGCCGATGGTGCAGTCGGTGAGTCCTTCGCCAGTTGCGCTTCCGTTCCAGGTCAGCGTGCCCTGGATATCTGTTTCCACTGGGTGGAAATACAGGTCGATCAGGTGAGGATATACCTTAGGACGGTCTTCATTCTTTGTTGGCAGATAGAGGGTACTGATTACCTTGTTCGATGGGTCGTTAATCCAGTCGATGCTGTCGGCAAGGTTCAGCTCCTTGGTATAGTCCTCAACGCTACCGTTCAGTCTCTGGAACATGTTCATGAAGTCGTTCTCTGCAGTAGCGGTAAAGAGTTCATCACCGTTACTTCCCATGAACACGCTTCGGATATTGACATGGCTGCCGATGTTGATTTTGATGTCGCCCACCTTCTTATGTGAGTCATCATTGTAATCATACACCTTCTGTACGGTGGCAGAGTTTCCGCCGCCATATACATCGCCATCAATCACAACCATTCCTTCCTGGCTGTTGACTTGATTGTTCTCGCCAACCTTGCCGGTGTTGCCCGTAATATCGATGTTCACCCTGTTGGTGAGTGGTCGCCATGAATTGATGTTCACAATCTTGGCCGCATCGCTTGCCGCCTTGATAGATGGCATGGTTTCACGCATCGGTACGGTATAAACCAAATCGACTTTCTCTGAATTAGGGTCGTCTGGGTTCAGCGGATAATGCTCGTTTACGGTAACCCTGGAGTTGCCGTTTCTATCGTTGGCATACAGATAGTTACCGTTTCCGGCTCCATATACGTTTCCATAGATATGCCCGCCGTTTATCTTGATGTTGGTGCCTCCTGAACCTTGGTTCTCCTTGAAGTAACCCTTGGAGTCGAGCACAATGTTTACATAGCCCGATACGTCGTTGCCGCCATATACGCTGCCATGAATATAGATATCGGTATTGTCATAAGGAGATTTGCCTGATGGTTCCCCCGAGGTATTATTGCCCGATGTTGTAGTATCTGTACCCGATTTTTCATTGCCCGTTGTGGTGGCTGTTTTCTTACTGTTGTCTTCTCCGATGGTGACATTCGTTGATTTCTTCACATCGCCCATGAAGCCGCCGCCGAAGATATCATGGCAGTCGATGGCCTTGACGGTGATGTTGGTAGTACTATCCACGGAACTGTAGAATCCGCCACCGAACACACGGCGACAGAAAGCACCGCCGGATCCCTTGATGTTGGTGCTGCCTTTTACCTTTCCCGAATAGCCACCGCCCACAATGTCCATATAAGAATAGCCACTGTAGAAATGTTCGTATTCCTTGCCCGGTTCAAAGCCGATGCCGTAGTGAATTTTCTGCTCCCTCACCATATCAATGTTGATGTTGGTATTTCCATCAACAATGGCATCCTCACCGAATCCGCCACCGAAGATACTGAAGTGTGGAGATCCCACCTTATAATATATCTCCTGCCATTCGGCGGTTTGGTAGAAGCGCTCATTGGTCTGTCCAGGTTTCACCTTCGTATCATTATGCAGGAATCCCTTGGTAATGGTGATATTGGTGTTGTGGCCCACTATGCAGGCCTCGTTGCCACCACCGTAGATATTGTGGTTTATCTTGAACTTCAAGGTCTCGTGGTTGTATTGTGGAGAATAGGTGATACCATTGATGATGCTGGCTGGATTCCAGGAACGGGTATTTGGGTTCCAGTAAGAAGTAAGCATGGCTCTACCACCCTTGATAATCATGTTGGTATTGCCGGTTACATCTGCCGAAGTGGTGCTGGGGGTCTTTTCTCCATTCACCGTCTGGGAATTACTATTTCCCCATCCGCCGCCATAGATGCCATGACCTATCTCGCCATCCCAGATGCTGATAAAGGTATTGCCATATATCGTTCCGTTCTGGCATCCGCCGTAGATACGTTCGTGGAAGGCAGGGATGGTATTGGCATTGACATCACCTTCCGGATGCTTCATGGCTTCTTCGCTCCAAGGTTCGAGAGCCTTCTTGGTTTTTTCGTCGTAATATGGATAAGAGATGACTGGTCGGTCGATGACCAGACAGGAATTTCCATAGATGCCACCCAGTTTCTTATGGTCGCTACATTCCGACGCGAGGCGACCTTTACCGCCGGCAAATACCTGCGAGAAGATGGTGCCACCACGGATGTTGACCAGCGAGGTGCAGTTATTAGGAATCTTGTGCTGCTCATAGGTAAATACTTCAGGATTTTCTACTTTTGTATAACCTACGTTGGCAACATCGCCACCGCCATATACGCTACCCCATATCATGGTACGGTCTATCGTTCCCAGGCTTGTTCCGTTTGCCGTATAATTATAGTTTCTACCGTAGATATGAACCTCCGTCTTTAGAACGCGGGCCATATTTGGGAAGTCAATCCATGTATTATTGTTATTGTTTTCAATAGATTCAATACCGGCACCACCGCCATATACATTCTGTGCGATAAAGCCCGACTTGATGAATACTCTGGATGATGTGCCCACCTTGCCGAAGTCATAATCATTGCCGTCTGTGATGGTGCCGTAAGGAAGCGCACCCAGACCTGCTCCATAAATATGTTCGCATATTGGCTGTGCATCGGTTTCTACATAGGTGTCGCCAGTAACATATCCCGAGTAGCCACCGCCATGGATGTCCTGGAAGGTGAAGCCCGGCAAACCGAGAATCCATGCCCAGCGACTGGCATGATAGCGTCTGTAGGTCATTGGGTCGAAGCCTTCTTCTCCAGGATTGCAGCCAGTAACGCTACCGAAATAGAGTTTCTTGTCTTCCTTGGAAACCTTTAGGAAGCCGTTATAGATACTCTTTTCGAAGTCTAAGTAGGTCTTATGGTCTTCCTTCTGATTGATATATCGGTATTTGATACCGTCGATGGCGATGATACCATTGTCGCCTATCTTGGCACCCGGCTGTGCATATACCTTGGTTTTACCCACCTTCGTATTGACCCCGAAGCCGGCTCCGAATACCGAGAACTCAGGGTCGTTCGTGTTCTTGCTGCCGATATACCAGCACAAGCCAGGCAGTGAGGTCTCATCAAAGAGACTGAGTTTCTTGATGCTGTTGTCTTGATTCTTGATGATGATATCAGTAAGTGGCGAGTGGTTGACGATTACGATAGCATCGCCGGTTTTATCTACTACAGTAGTATCGTTGGTATAGGTACCCACATAGCAGGCACGGTTGCCGCCACCATAGATATTATGGTCGCTCTTGAAGGCGCCCGAGTTCATGGTGCCTTTGGTAAATTCAAAGAACTGCTGGGTATTCTCATCGTTCATGATGCGGTTGATGGCAACCTTTGCCTTTTCGTTGGTAATTTCATCCACCGTCTTGGCTTTCAGGATGGCTGCTGTTATCTCCTTGAATTCCTCAATGTTATCGCAAATCTTCTCGCTGTCTGTTTGAGCGGCAAGCCAGGTGGTGAAATTACCCTTGCTATCTGCCTTGCGGTTCCATATCCAGGTACCGCCGTCTATCTGCACCTGGGTGTTACCCAGAATGTTGGCGTAGGTTCCCTCGTTGGCAGTATCCTTCTTGCCGAGCACGGTTTGGAGAGTTTTCTTCTGCTTTACCTCTTCGGTTTCTGTGCTGTCGAGCACTACCTTTACATGTCCATAGCCACCGCCATAGATATTCTGTCCCAGTTTTCCGCCTTCCACATGTACCAGGGTGTTGCCATCCACGGTGCCATAGGCACAACCGCCATATACGTTGTCCCAGACGAATGGCACCACGTTGTTCTGGTAGTCGATTCCTGTAGAAGAGGCAGCATCGGTGTTGACGATATGCACGATGGTATTACCGTTGATGCGTCCCACCTTATGATATTCAGGGGCTTTCTCCTTCTTGAGTCCCTTTCCGCCGCCGAATACATTACCGAAGATATCGCCACCTTTCAGGTTGACGAAGGTCTTGTAGTTCTCGGCGTTGTAACTGATGAATTCGCCTGCTTGATGTCCGTTCTTATCATCTTGTGCGATGGTTGATACGCTGATAGGCTTGCTGGAGTAATCCGGTGTTTTTATTTCATCACCGATGTTGGCGATATCGCCGCCGCCATATACGCTGCCATAAATCTTGGCATCGTCTGAGATTTCCACCTGGGTGGTTCCCGTTACCTTAGCCACCTGGGTGAAGTAGGTGTAAGTGCCTTTGATATTCTTTGGATCCACGCCGGCACCGCCGCCGAATACATCACCATGAATGTAGGCTCCTTTGACGAATACCTGCGTGTTGCCGCCGATGCTTCCTGTATTGTTATCTGCTGTAGATTCCGGGTCGCCGAATCCGCCACCATACATACGATGCAGGAAGGTATTGCCATCCACGGTAACCTTGGTGCTATCCTTTACGGTACCAGCATAGCCTCCACCTAATGCACTGAGGATGGTGAAGTTAGGAACGCCCTTCGAGTTATCGAAGACATTCATGTCATTCTTCGTATTTGTTCCTTCGGCAGCAGCTCTTAGGGCTGCCTTGCGTGCTTTCTTACTCTTGTTCTTGCTGCTATGAGGGCGGGCGAGCTGATCGGTGTCATCATCCACTTCTCCGTTGTATTCACCATATTCACCTTCCACGTTCACGGTAACATCGGTGCTTCCCACGCTGGTGTTCTCACCATATCCGCCGCCGAACACAGAGAAATGAGGGTTCTTGTTGTCATCATAAGATTCCTTCCATTCCGGTGTTTTCAGGAGAGAATAAGGGGTCATACCCTTTTGTACATTTACCGTAGCAGTTCCTGTTACGGTGCAGGCGAGGTTTCCGCCGCCATAGATGTTATGAGGGTTGAGGAACTTGTCTTTCTCTTCGTCATAGAACTTTGTCTTGTCAACGTTGTAGTTTTCTCCTTCTACTTTCTCCCAAACGTAGAAATTCTGAATGCTGTCATTCCATAACTTATTCCATATCACATTGATAGAGAAATTATCCTTCAATGTTCCGTTATTCTCTCCTGTCTGTAAGCCTGGGTCTTGTGCCAGATAGATATTCGTGTTTCCATTTACATCGGCAGAGGTATAGAGGTCTTTCGATGCTAATAGATTGCCTTTATCATCTGTGATTTTACCTTTACCTCCACCGAAGATTTCTCCGGCGAAGTTGGCACCATAGATATTGATGGTTGTACTGCTTTCATTTGTATTTTCTCCGTTTGTATCTTTTTCGCTTTTCTTTTCTCCCACCTGTGCCAGGTTACCACCGCCATAGATGTCGCCATAGATGGATGGAGCCTGTTCTGATGAACCGGAGAAGGTAAGGCTGGTGCTGCCAGTAACTCTACCGATATATTCCGGATGCCAGTTTTTGTCGTTGGCTTTAACTACCTTCTCTCTTCCGTTTCCACCTGCGAACACAGAACCACGAATGTCAGCATCGTCGCTGATACTCAATTCTGTATCTTCTGTCTGTGCCATGTCGCCACCTCCATACACATTGTCATAGAAGGTTCCGCCTTCGATGCTGATGGTAGATTTTCCGAAGAGGCGAGCCATGTCGGAAAGAATTTCTATTTTTGCAGGATTTGTTTCTCCTTCTTTAGCATACGCCACACCATATCCACCGCCGAAGATAGGGCAGTAGAAGGTTCCGCCAGTGATATTGAGTGCTACATTTCCATAGGTCTGACCCAATTCCTTGTAATCGCTGTAATTCTTTCCACCATATTTCTTTGTCGAGAAGAAATAGTCCGTTCCACGACCGCTGCCGAAGATACCGTTCTTGCAATAGAAGGTACCGCCATTGATGGTAAGTGAAGCTACCGTTTTGCCTTTTTGACCATAAACGTTTCCTCCGTATTGACTTGGCTTTGCAGTTTTCTGGATCCACAAACTTAATCCCATGAAGCCGCTACCGCCAGCATAGATACCATCGATGGCATTGATCTTGCCATCTTCGGTCTTGGTTCCGAATTCGCCACCATTGATGATTATATTTGTCTGTGTGTCTTTTGGATCAATGGTTACGGTTGATTCGGTATTTGCATTGTAGCAGGTGTAAGTTACCAGATTATTCTTGGCAACAGAATAGTCACCATAAAGCATCACGTTTTTATCAGCATTCCAATAGGCAATGTTGGCATCAGGGGTATGGGTAGTGGCTGTGTCGTCGCCATAGCCAATGCCATTCATACCACCTGCTCCTGCACCGAAAATTCCACAGAGAATTTCTTTGTTATCCGCATTCTCATCTGGTAAAACCTTGAAGGTTCCGCCGTTGATGGTGATGTTGCTGATGCCATAGAATGGATTATTGATAGTTGCATTAGCATGATGAGCACGTCCCATACTACCGCCATAAAGCTCAGTAATGATAACGCGACCGTTAATGTTATTATCGTGATTATTTTCCGATTTGGCTGGGTCGATGGTTGTGTTTGCTCTACCCATATAGGTGTTGCAAGGCACATAGTATGTAGTATTATCGTTACCGTATGTGAATGACAATTGCGTATTGGCACCCAGGGTACCATTTACCACACGCGCCACCTTGCCACTTTTTACGATGATATCTACATCGGCATACATCGCACCCTCATGACTGCCGGCAAGGATGGCACCGGCATCATAGTCGTTGCCTCTCTCTTTGGAATTATAGGGTCTTTTTTGATTATTTGCATCATTCCATTTTCTATCAATATCCATCGTGATGGTACACTTGATAGGTTGATTCGGAGTTCCCATTACACCATTGAGACCGCTACTGGCCGTTTGGAGACCGCCAGTACTGATAATGGAATAGTAACCCGACTTGATAGTGATGTTGAATCCCTCTTTGCCATGCGGCATAGAATTTTCGAAGCCTTTGATCAGTTCTGGTGTATTCAGAGGTTGGTATCTACCATCGTTGTTGAGGCCACCGAAAATATGCAATGGGGTGGTGACGGCTCCGTCGATGCTACCATAAGCAAGATTGTTTACACCGAAGTTTGTCATCTTGATGCTATCGCCCATCTCCAGATTGTTATACTGGCAGTAGATAATCTTATAGGAATCACCGCCATTGTTGTTGAAGGTGATATGTTCGAAGCGGGTATCTCCCCAGATAGGCAGACCTTTTGAAGAACCAGTGATTTCTATCTGCCCCTTATAGTCTTTGTCCCATTTTCCCGTGATGGTAGCATTACGGAAAAGCTCAGGATATTCTTTTTTGGCTTTTTCCCAGTTTTCTGCAGTCAGCAGATTTTCTCCTTGATAATTTTGAGTAATGTTAAAACCTTGAGTAACACTGTTAGAACTCGTACCCATCAGCACGATGATGTTTTCATCCCAGCTGGCTTTGTCTGAAAGTTTCTTGTAGGCACCCAGCCAGGTCGCCATAGGCTCTTCCGGAGAATATCCCCATTCGTCGTCTGTAAGATTATCCTTTCCTACAGCGTATTTGACATTACCAATAGTGACGCCTGCCGGACAGAGATATACGATGACCGAAGCGCAAACATTCTTTTTAAAAAGAACATTGTCGCCACTCTTTACGATTACCTTACAATAATATTTATATTTATGTGAAGTGTTAGTAGGAGTATATTCGTTTGGATGGGTTGTACTACCGGTAACCGGGTCTGTACCGTTATACCATTCGTAGGTGATGGTAAGCCCCAGGTCGTCATTGCTCAATTTCTCTTCTGTATCGTTGGTTACATTGACAATATAAGTGCCTGGCTTGGTTTTTTCGTCAAGTTGAGCGGTGATGCCGATGGCTTTTACCTCGATGGTGTTTGTGCGAAGACTGCTTTGTCTTGAAACGGCATAAACATACTGCTTGTATTTTTGACGAGGCAAATCGAATGGGTTGCAAGCCACGTTGTCGGTGTTTGCTTTTTCCCATTTAATGTTGTCTTGCGATACAAACCAGTCGTATTTCTCGCTGTTGGTTGTGCCGTCTTCATTAACTACGGTCAGCACATTTTTCTTTCCTCGTTCAGCTTTCAACTTGATGTTACTGAATGCAAATTTAGATTTTCCTAAATATGCCCAGCTTTTCCTATTTAATTTCTTATCGGAGAGATATTGGTTTATCTGATCAACAAAGGTCTTGCCAAAAGTCATTCCGGTGTTCTCATCAATGGCATCGATGCTTTTTACTGTACCATATTTATAATCATTGCTTCCTGTAACTTCGTTGTCTGCGGTATAGTACCAGGTTGATGTAATTGGTTGACCATCTACTTTTTCGTTGATGAATTCCAATTTTCCTGAGTTGCTCGCCATCACACTACCTTTTTTACATCTTTCGGTATTGGTGCTGGTTTTCAGCTTGCCATGAATCAAAATATTTCTAGGTAGGATAACAAGATTACTGCTGTTTGGTTTGGCTAATTTACTTACAGCACCGAAACCTCCTGAAATAGTTGCTTGATAACCTGGTTTTTGAGTCAGAGTAGTATTGGTAAGCATGTTCACATCAACATTAGCGGAGATGTTGAATATTCTGAATAGGTTTTGGTTATCAAGGTTATCAATATAGCCAACGACACCTCCCACTCGAAAGCTATTGGGTGCACTGTATGTTTCCTCATTATCTGTAATTTGTGAATTGCGGATGATGATATTGCTGATTTCTGCAAATTGTGTCATGTCGCCAGCAACAGTACCGATTTTGATGACAGAGGAGCCAACTGGTGCTGTATCCTTTTTCTTTTGAATTTGGGCTTTGTCAATAATCAAGTTTGTGACAGATGCATAGGTATCCTCACTTGATGCGGAAGTACCATAAAGTCGGCCGAAAAGACCCCATGATGCCTCAAAATCTTTTGCATTAACCCATTCTATCTGCATATTGCTGATGGTATGTCCATCACCATCAAATTTTCCAGCAAAATAGCGGTCGTTATTATCTTTCTTATTACATTTCCATGTACCGATAGGCATCCATTTACCTTGGCTCAGGTCGATGTCTTGGGTAAGTCTAAAGTATTTGCCGGCAAACATAGCCTTAGATTTTCCGCTGGTCACATCGTGTGCCAACTTCGCCAGCTGCTTATCAGTACTGATAAGCCATGGATCATCCTTTGTTCCCGAACCACCAGCATAGACTGTATCGATGAGGTCGCCCTCACCATATACCTTGGTCTCTGTGGTGGTAGTGCCGCCTTCCTCCTGGGCATACACCATTTGGATGCTTGCCAGCAGCAGCGCCAGCAGCATCAAACATTTTCTGCATATTGTTGATATTGAATGTCTTCTCATTGCAATGTATCTTTTTATTTGTTGGTTGGTAAAAATCGTGATAGGGTTTTAATCTATCAACAGATGGCCCGTGTAGGCATCCTCATCAGCCAATACATAGAGATAGCGGGGTTGAATCAGGATGCGGATGGGGTATATCATGGCGGTGACGCCCTGTTTCTGATTTTTCAGACTTTCGAAATTCTTTTCGTTGAGTTCGATGGCAGAGGTTACATCCTTTCGGGTAATCACCTCCT